>JAABUX010000015.1_pt1 | contig 286509 bp, 264 predicted proteins | sample 5561851 | NCBI WGS metagenome assembly JAABUX01 (sample SAMN10711883, study PRJNA513361) | rock metagenome | isolation source: Antarctica rocks | place: Antarctica: Victoria Land, Richard Nunatak red sandstone | collected 2016-01-03 | reverse complement strand
ACGCGTCGAGCACATTTTCGCCTTCATCGAGAACACCATGAATGGCAGTACCATCCGGAGCATCGGCATTGAACGGGCGCTTACGAATATTGGACTGATGAATTTAACATACAACATGTTCCGCAAAGTTCAGCTATGTCAGGTTTGATGGGATAGGTATGTCCAAAAACGAAAAAACCCAAGAATAATAGATTTTCAAGTATCGAATAATAGAAATCTTAGATGTCAAACCACCGAAAACAACTACCGAATTTACCTAAACCTCAAATTTTCAAAAACAAGGGCTGGGGAGGGGGAGGAATACACAGTTTTTAGAGGTGCCCTATACTTGGATCAACTTACCAGCCGATGAATTTCGTAAATCTAGTTGATTAGAAAAATAATGGAGTTAAGCAGGTTTGAAAAATTTTATATCGAAAGGAAAAAGAATAATGTACTAATTACGTCTTTACAAGCTTTCGGAATTATACTTGTCGTTTTAGGTCATGCACTTCAAATAGACTCAGCCTTTTCAAACCGGTTACTTTTGGAAGGAATTATTTATTCGTTTCATATGCCCTTATTTGTTTTCATTTCGGGCTACTTATTAAAATATACGTCGGTCTCTTTTTCGAGTATTAATATTCGTCAGTTTGTCGAAAAGCGAATACAGCGTTTGTTAGTTCCGTATGTTGTTATATCGTCAATAGTTTTTATTCCAAAGGCCCTTCTTTCTCAATATGCAGTAAGACCTGTAAGTTGAGTTTCGCTTCTTACTTCCATATGCTTTTATATCCAAATGACAATGTCATTAAATTTTTTTGGTTTCTTCCCGCTTTGCTTCTAATTATGATTGTTTTTGTTGTAGGAGTGAAGGTTATTAACTTGAAATCCAGTGTAGCTAATAATATTATTGCTTTGTCCTTGTTATACATCATAAGCGCCTTAATAGGCGGTTATAACGTAGGATTCTTAGCTATTTACAGGGTTGGATTTCATCTTTTTTACTTTAGTCTTGGAGTAGTATTTTGCAAATACGAATCCCAACTTGATCAATTTCTTATTTCAAAAAAAATATTAACTATTCTAGTCGCTGCTCTTGCTGGAGCTCTATTTATGGCTCTTTTTTTTTACGGCAATTCAGATATCGCATTTACCGCTCCCTTCGGAATATTATGCAGCGTCATTTTTTTAAAATGGCTACTAAGTCAAATCCAAGGTGGGTTAAAATAGTGAGTTTATATTCTTATCAAATTTATTTGCTTTCCTGGTTTCCCCAAGCATTTATTCTGTCGTTTTTCAAACATTCATCTCTTAATTATTATTGGAGCGTACTAGCAAGCTTTTCATTCGGAATTCTTCTGCCTTTGCTAATTACTTTTTTTATTCAGGTTTACATAAAAAGTAAGGCGGTCAAGATTTCATTAGGACTCTAACTTATTTATTATGGGAACATCTACAAACTGCCTATTCTTTTGCATCTAGGGTTAAGTTAACAGTGAATTGATGGATAAAGCCGCTCTAGTTGCACGCGTGCGTCTGCGTTTGTAAACTGCCAATTTATTTTAGCGTTCTTGTTGTTGCGGCTATGCTGCCAGGCATTTACTTCTTCGGTTATTTTCTGCATGGTATTGATGTGCCTTGCAAGGCACTGCCGGTTTAACACAGGAAGGTTGATTTCGGTCAAGTTCAGCCAGCTGCTACAAGACGCCGCAGCTTTGAAATGTACGTCATCAATCGCACATACCTTAACGTCAACCAGGCCAGCTGCAAAGGCGCCCTCCCTAATTAGGTTGTCAGACAAATCACTTACAACTAACGAAGATTTTTTAGGCCAGGAGATCTAGAGAAGATTAAACATCTCAGGGCTTTATCCGTACAAGCCCACGATGAAGAATTTCAGGAGTTTTACAGGCCTTGCCCTAATGATTTGCATTACGTCACACGTAAGCGCACAAAGACTAATAAACAGTGTAGGCTTTACCATCTCGACCCTGTATGGTACCACAACCGACCACTTTGGGAGCAAGAATGATATGACCCTGGTGCAGTATTATTGGACATATTCTCCCAGATTGAACATTGTTGAAATGCCTAACGCATCAGTCAGTCTCGATGCCCCGCTAGGAGTAATTCTTAGTGGTTACTCAACTAACGTGAACCAGAATTACATAGGCTATACAAATTCAGTCAGAGACAGAGGTTTCATATTTGGGTATGTCGTGCCCCTGTGTATCGACTTCAACATTGGCGGGCGGTCAACCGGCGACAATTTCAATCACCTGGGCGCCTATTTGGGGGCCGGTTATGACTATGAGCATTTTAGCATATTTGGAACCAAGTACTCGAATTATGCTGGTATGAGTGTAGGTCCTGTCGCCAGGGTCGGAATGCGCTTTTGTTTCAATGGCAACCATTGTACTTCGATTGGTGCCTTCTACAAGCGAGCCAGTGACCGTGACAAGCTTCATACCATCGGTGTTTCTCTGGTGGCAGACATTTAATTCAATTTACATTATAATGCACCGGGTGGATGCCTTATATAGATCAACCGCAGGTTCACCTCAACGCACAGGCCGCCCCACAACTTGAATTTAGTGCCTTCGTAAGTACTATATTTATTCCATATGAATAAACGGGCGTTTACAATTTCTTTTGCGCTAAGCATAGCATCCTTACTTTCATTTGCTCAGACCCGTGTTCCCGACCGCCGTGATGTTTCTATCTATCAGGTAAATATTAGGGCTTTCAGCCCTGAAGGGAACTTTAAGGGGATCATGCCCCGTCTGGATTCCATAAGATCGTTGGGCGTAAACGTGGTCTACCTCATGCCTGTATACCCTGTTGGAAAACTGAAATCCACCAATTCACCCTATTGTGTAAGCGACTATACGGCTGTAAACCCCGAGTTCGGTACACTTAAAGATTTGCAGGCACTTATCGACGGTATCCACCAGCGCAACATGGCAGTCATCTTTGACTGGGTTCCAAACCATACTTCCTGGGATGCCAAATGGATCGTAAACAAGTCCTGGTACCAGCAGGATGCATCAGGAAATATCATCACCCCGGTAGGAATGGGCTGGAACGATGTTGCCGCGCTTAATTTTAAGAATGCTGAGATGCGCCTTGCGATGATCAAAAGCATGAGGTACTGGATCGACACTGTAAACATCGACGGCTACAGGTGCGACTATGCCGACGGCCAGCCCATTGATTTCTGGCAGCAGGCATTCGATTCCCTGAAAAAGATCCCTGGACACCGCTTATTGATGCTTGCCGAAGGCCGGCACAATGATTTGTACAAAGTAGGCTTTGACTACATCTACGGCTTCAGGTTCTTTGAAGACCTTAAACCGGTCTTTGCCTCTGACAGATCGGTACTATCAATCGACACCCTGAATGAGATAGAGAATCAAGGGGCGGCAGAAGGCCAGCAGCCAATCAGATACACTACGAATCATGACGTAAACAGCTCAGACGGTACTCCCCAGGAACTGTTTGGAGGTACGAGGGGCTCCATGGCCGCTTTCATTGTAGCAGCATACATGGAAAGTATCCCTATGATCTATAGCGGCCAGGAAGTAGGTACTCCTTACAGGATCGTTTTTCCGTTCACGGCAAAACGCGTTGACTGGTCGCTCAATAAGGAGTTGACCGCTGAGTACAAGAAGATCCTTGCTTTTAGAAACAGCAGTGAGGCTGTAAGAAGGGGTCAGCTCACCTCTTATTCAAGCCGTGATGCCTGTGTGTTCCTTAAAGCAGCCGGGGAAAGTAAGGTCCTCGTACTTAGCAACCTGAGAAAAAGGGAGGTTAAGTACAACGTTCCGCCGGCACTAGCTGGCACAACTTGGAAAAACGCCTTTACAGAAAAGAGCATGAAGCTCCATGCGGTGGAAAATTTAAAGCCCTATTCATACTTGGTTCTGCAGCAATGAAATATAATTCTCAACTGTTCGGACTTTGCAGTCTAAAATGGCATATGTCATTGCCTTTACTTACCGCAAGAGAGGCAGCGGTTTTTTCTTCTTTGAAACAGGGTTAGGTTAGTTTACGACTTGAATAGGAAGAAATACCGCAGGTGTATGTTGATGATGAATTGAAGAGGCTAGATGATGCATTTGTTTTAAACCCCACACCATTTTCCAGCTTGATCGGGTAAGACCCGTTGATGTTTGGAGCAACGGTGCCATTAAAATTCTCGATCAACAGGTTTTTGAAGTCGGTGACTCCAATGCCAGAACCGAGAAAGGGCATTCGCTGCTGAGTCCAGGTGAGGTAAAATCAGTTAACAAGAGCACATCAACATGCTGCGCAAGGAAGCCTGGAATCTCTCGGGCAAAGAGCTGGTTTTGAGCACCCTGGGCACCGCGAATATCTATGTTTCCACCCTGCAACATAGTTGAGCAGGCTATCTACAAATTCGAGGTCGATGTCTTTAAAGACCACGTTTTTGATCATAGTTTCAGCAGTAGCGAAAACCAAAATACCAGCCGCACTATGGCAGGTGGTGCCATTGAAACTCACATTTTCGATGCTTCCCAATTTAACACTCTCTTTGCCGCGTATGGCCGAAATATGGATCGGTTCACCGTTGCCCCATCCATAACCCGTGCGCAACCTGGTCTCAATGTAGATATTTGAGAACGAAAGGTTTTTGAGGGACCCTATCCCGCAAAAAAGATGCCTCTGCCGCGGGTCGAGTTGGTGATGTTTACTTAACAGTGATTTCTATTTCTTTTGGTTTGAGTTTCATCCCACTGAGGATTAGGTCATTTTTCAGATTTTGATCTGGCCACCACTGGTGCATAGCTTTCTCTGCTGCTTTTTTATTTCATTTGCTTTCTTGTGATGTAACCACTCTTAACATGGATTTGATGATTAAGGCAGTCGAAAAGCAGATAACTGCTTTAAAAAGTTCTTCTAAAACCGATGAAGCAGCATACCGTAAGGCAAAAGTCCTTTACCTAAATGGGAGTTGCCAGGTCTTAAGCCGGTCTGTAAAAGGATTTGACGTTTTAATCAATGATGAGGATGAAGATGATGTTGAAGTCAAGATCGTCTTGTTTGCCGAGGATCAGATACAACACATCGTTAAAGGGAAAAGCGGCCCTTGGGACAGCTATGCAATTGCTGCGCTTATGCAGGTTCATGAGGAACTGGAAAAAAACGAGTTTAAACCGGCGCTAGAGGGTAAAGTTTTTACCCGTGAGGGGATGATAAAGCGGGTACTTGAAGAAAGAAAATTTAAAGCATCAAAAGCGAAGTACAAAATTCAGTTTGCCGAAAATATCTATGGCGAACATGTGCTGACTACTGATAAGGGAACCAGGTACAAGATTACGTTACGGGATTTTGAGAAAGAGACAGGGTATATCAATAACTCTGATCTTAAGACCAATAAACTGGGTACCACAAAACACCTCATGTTTGCCTTTGCCGCGCTGAAAGAGCGGCCGCAACTTCTTAAAAGTCTGAACCAGGTATATCCCTTTGTAGAAATCTACCTTGATCCTGTGAATGATTACCGCATAACCTGGCATTACCCACATACATTAAGACCCGAGGTGGCAGCCTTGATAGCCAAATATTTTAAGAGTAAACCATTCGTTCAGGAGAACGCTGTAAAAGCCTTTCTTCCTTTTATTAAAGAAGCCGGTGAACATCAATCCATCCTGATCAGGCCTGAAGTGGAAGAAAAAATCCGAAAGGCCTGGGATGACGAAATGCTTCAATTGATTAAGAAAGAAGCAGTGTTAGACTTCTCGGTCTTGAAAACACCTTTGTTTCCATATCAGCAAGAGGGTGTTTCGTTTGCTGCATTTCGTTCAGGGGCCATCATTGCAGATGAAATGGGCCTTGGTAAAACCATTCAGGCTATTGCAACAGCCTTAATGAAGAAACAGCTGTTCGGCTTTACCCGAACACTGATCATTTGTCCGTCTTCGTTAAAAGAGCAATGGAAACAGGAGATTGAAAAATTTTCCCATGAGAAGGCAATGATAATTGAAGGCTTGCCGGCGCAGCGAGCCCAGCAGTATCGTAATAAAGAAGTCCATTTTTTGATTGCGAACTATGAAACTGTGTTACGGGATCAAACAGAGATCAACAAAATGGAAACCGATTTCATTATTCTCGATGAAGCCCAACGCATAAAGAACTTTTCAACAATTACTGCTCAAAGCATTAAGCTCCTTCAAAAAAAACATGCACTCATCATTACAGGAACACCGATAGAAAATCGGCTGATAGACCTTTATTCTCTGGTCCAGTTTATTGATGAACAGTTTCTGGCACCACTGTGGGAGTTTTCGTACCAGCACTGTTATTTCGATGAATCCAAAGCCGATAAGATCACAGGATACTATAATCTACAGAATTTAAACGAACGGCTTAAACCCTTATTAATTAGAAGAGAGAAAAGAAGGGTCCTTCAGGATCTCCCTCAGGTAACAGAAATTACGGTACCAGTGGCAATGCACTTAGAACAGGAAATGCATCATGCAGGATTTGCGAGAGGAATTGCAAGTATTTTAAGTAAAAAATTAATATCCCCTTTCGATCTTCAAAAGCTCATACTGCTCATGAATAACATGCGTATGGTATGCGATTCCACTTTTCTTGTCGACAAGGATTCACACTTCTCTCCAAAGCTTAATGAGTTGAAGTATATCATGACTGAGAAGCTGGATATCAACCACAAAAAGAGCAAGGTTATCATATTTTCAGAATGGGTCACTATGCTCAACCTTATCGGGAAAATGCTTCATGAGTGCGGTATTGGTTTCGCTCAATTAAGCGGCAAAGTTGCAGTCAAGAACAGGGATAAACTGGTTAAGAAATTTGAAACCGATCCAGATTGCAAGGTGTTTTTATCTACTGAGGCAGGCGGTTCAGGATTAAATCTTCAGGTAGCCGATACGGTGATAAATTTCGAACTCCCTTGGAATCCTGCTAAGAAGAATCAACGAATAGGCCGTATAGACCGGCTAGGTCAGCGCAGTAAACACCTGACGGTAATAAATCTTGTCACCAAGAGATCGATAGAAACTAAAATTGCTTCGGGCCTTACTTTAAAGCAAAGCCTTTTTGATGGCGTTCTGAATGCTGAAAATGGAATTGATGTAGTTGATTTCTCGGCCTCAGGGAAGGCACAGTTTCTGCGGGACCTCGAAGATCTAATGGAAGATTTTATTCGTCCCGATGCTCATGCAGAACTAGACCTTAATTCTGGCCAAGAAAACTATGAGCTAATTGAGGACACTATTGTTGATTTGGTTTCAGAGGAATCAGTGCCTGTCGAGACCACCAGTCAGCCACAACCCGAAACTTCGTCATTGAGCTCATTGCCTGAACAGCAGGAAAAGATTCAGGATATTGAAAATGTAATGAATAAGGGGATGGAATTCTTAGCTGGTATGTTCAAAATGGCTACGGGAAAAGATTTGGGCTTGGAGAATAAAAAGATGGAAATAGACAAGGAAACCGGGGAAATCGTAATGCGTTTTAAAATGCCTGTTTTTTAAATCCACTGACTAGCTTATTTTTAAACAGTAGGCCTTGAAATCCAAATCGATTTAATTAACTGAATACAGTGAAATTGGGAATTTTGATTTCTTTGAGAGTACAAGGGGAGGAGGCTTTTATAGGTGGTCATGGGTTATCCATATCTTTATACATAATGGGTACAAAAATTCGTATTCAGGATCTTTTAGAGGAGTATAAAGCGATGAACTTTGACCAGGCTCTCAATCATGAGAAGTTTAACCTGTACTCAATCGTTCACCATTCGACGGCCATAGAAGGGTCTAGCCTGAGTGAGCTGGAGACTAGCCTTCTTTTAGATGAAGGTGTTGTTTCTGCTAAGAGATCCTTTCATGACCACCTCACGGTAAAAGACCACTATGAGGCGCTGGTATTCACTTTTGCTCAAGCCCGCAAAAAGGAGTCGGTCACTGTCAGCTTACTCCAGGAAATAGCAGGCCTGGTTATGAAGAACACTGGCCGGGAAATAAAAGCGTATGGAGGTAAGGACTTTGACGAAAGTCGGGGTGAACTGAGAACAATTTCAGTCACAGCGGGTGCTGGTGATGCCAGTTACCTTAAACCAGAGCGAGTTCCTGACGCCTTCAAATCTTTGTGTACGGGAATTAACACGGCTTTGACAAGAGCGCTTACTGTAGAGGAGCAAATACTCCTTTCATTTGATGCGCATTTCAATTTTGAAACCATACACCCTTTCGGTGATGGTAACGGGAGAACGGGCAGATTACTCATGAACTACATCCAGGTCTATTTTGGTTTGCCACCAGCCATAATTCGTAAGGAAAACAAAAGTGCCTATATCGCAGTGCTCATCGCGTCAAGAGAGCAAAACGACCTGGAACCCATTCGGGCATTTTTGTTTAAGGAATATTCTGATCAGCTACGAACTGAGATAGACCGGTTCAAAGAGGATGAAAAAAAAAGCCTAGGCCAGATTTCCAAAATGATTCAAATGATGGGCCAACCTATATAGGCCAAAATTGAACACACTTATAGCAAATGACTCTTCACGATTTATACTAGGGTGATTGGTGCTTGTGAAGTTTAGGTGTCGGTTTTTCTACCTCTAGTATTGCCCATTAAAAACCAGCCGGTTACATTTCCAAAAAGATGTGTATCATAAGCGAACACACCGGTCAGTCCAATTAATGTAGATTGTCGAAGATCGCCTTTCAGTAGTTGTAGACACTGGTTTCAAGGTGGCATGGATTTAAACAATACTTGATCGCTGATTGATTTTGATTTTATCCAGCGCTGTATATGATTAAAAATTATTTCATTATCGGGTGGAGAAATATTCTAAAAAATAAAGGCCACTCAGCTATAAATATATTAGGGCTTGCATTAGGGATTGCCTGCTGCCTGGTTATCTTTCTATGGGTACAAGACGAAAGGAGCATCGACAATTTTCATGCTAACAAAGAGCGCCTCTTTACTATTTACCAGACAGATCAAGTTAAAAACGGCTTGACAAATGGTGGTTACTTCTTTCCTCTTAGTAATCCAGCTAAAGTTGATGCATTTGAAAATTGTTAAGGGACGTGACTTTTCAGCAGCTATTTCTACGGATTCTACAGATGCTTTCATGGTTAATGAAGAAGCTGTCAAGTCAATGGGCATGAAAGACCCATTGGGTAAATGGATATCAGCCTGGAAAAAACGGGGTCACATTGTGGCGGTGCTTAAGGACTACCATGTGAATTCGTTAAGGGAGCCTATTAAACCGGTGATATTAGACGTAAAGGAAGGGGAATATTTCGGTGTCATCCTTGTTCGAGCAAAAGTGGGTATGACCAAAGAAGCCCTTTCCAGCCTTGAAACTGTCAATAAGAGAGTTAACCCAAATTACCCTTTCAGCTACCAATTCGTTGATGAGGAATATCAAAAGCTCTATAGCACCGATTTGATCATTGATCGGTTAAGCGTTCTGTTTGCTACTCTTGGCATTGGGATATCCTGTTTGGGGTTGCTGGGTCTTGTGATGTTTTCAGCAGAACAGCGAGTTAAAGAAATTGGCATCCGCAAAGTTCTTGGCGCTTCTTTAAATCAGATCATTAGTCTGTTAACCATTGATTTGTTAAAGCTTGTTCTTGTGGCCTTTCTGATTTCAGCTCCAATTGCCTGGCTGGCAATGCATCGCTACCTTGAGAATTTTGCTTATCGAATTGAATTCTCCTGGTGGATCTTTGCTGTTGCAGCTGTCATTTCAATTTCAATTTCCTTTCTCACTGTGGTCTTTCAGGCTGTTACCGCTGCGGCTGCAAGCCCTGCAAACAACCTTAGAACCCAGTAAGGTTAATATACTATAACTATAGGACTGACTTGTCCTGGCAAATTTTTGTGACGACCTCAGTAGGAACCATCGCCATTACCTTACTAACGGTAAGCTACCAAAGTATAAAGGCAGCGATGACTAATCCGGTAAAAAGTTCGCGAGGTGAATAATCAGCTACTTAAAGCGCCTAGCTTTTTTGTATTCCAGGTATCGTGATGATACCCGCTGCATGCAAACGAACTAATTAACCTCTTCCTTTCATTGCAATCCCAGCTCGTCCTTTGCGTTCTGCAGCGCGTTAGGCGATTGAAAATAATTGTTGATGATCTTTTCCTGCATCGGTTTATCGATAGACGTTTTTTTTAAAGCGTTAGCCATGAAGCTATAGTCTGAATGGTCGTTTTTACTAAGCGCCATTATTCTTAGCCATTGCCACATTGCTTTTTCGCCGATCTCCCTTTCTATCGCCGTAAATAGCGTTGGGGTGTAATTATACAAGTAGTACTCCCTGTTCCAATAGTCATTTTCGGTCTTTACCTGGTTGAATGGTTTGTAATCATGGAAATCTTTCAAACTTCGAACCCTTCCTTTTAACAGCAACTGGAAAGCGTCTTTTCCTTCAAGGCTTTTAATGAGCCTTAAAGCCATGTACTCTGCAAGCCCTTCTTCTATTACATGACCGAATTCGCTGCCAGGTTTGACCAATGTGCCGAAATAATAGTGTGCCAGCTCATGCGCCATGGTTTCTTTAGTCGTGGCGCTGTTATCGGTTTTGAACAACGATTGCAAGCCGTATTGACCTACACCTACATTAAAGGTAGTAGGCGCCGAAAAGAAAGCAAAGCCCCAACGCTTGGGGTCGGCAACGGGATCGGTTTGTACAAAGCTGAGGGTGCCTTTGAAAGGAATACCCATTTGTTTGGCGTAGTAGCCTTCATAGGCGGTCGCGGTCCTAAAGAACTTTTGTTCTTCTTCCTTTTTCATCCCCGAGTTAAGCAGCCACACGCCATTTTGTTCGGCGGTTTGAAAGGTACCGCAGTAAATAGACATTTCGTGCGGAACATCAGATACAAAAGTGGCCTGTTTAGCTTTCACCGGCCGGCTGCCGTTGACAAAAAGCACGTTGCAATCAGTGCAGGTTACGTCGATGTTGTACCTTACCACTTCAATGTACTTCCTCGTGTTCTTGTCGTAGATGACAGGATACCAGTTGCTCTGCAGGCCGTCTGCTCTTACCGAGTAGCCGTTGAAAGCAATGTTGCCTCGCGAATCGCTGCTCATGTAGCCGCTGGATGAGTCTTTAACCACTGGGTACATGCCCATGTACTTTACTTCCAGCACTTTGGGAATGTATCGCGCGGGGTTATTACGGCTCTCATGCAAAAAGTATGATCTCGCTTCATCGGGTTGAATACTGTCTTTGGTATCCACTTCAAAATCGAGAGCACCCCCTCCCCGCTTGAGATCCTTAAAATAATGGATGTTCATACCTGAATTAAGCCTGAAGACATAATTCTTAATCGCAGGCAGGTCAGTCAAGGCGAGATCGCAGGAGATGGTACCTCTAGTAACGGAAATGTCTATCGTTCCTTTGACCAAAGGCGCTTTCTCCTGAGCAATAACAGCAAGGCTTGCCACCAGAACAGTAAGCAAAGAGAGGACGGATTTGACTTTAAGCATAATAAAGACCTAACGCTTCTTGTGCCTGGTCTTGGCATGAGAACCCACTGCCGCCGACTTAGGGCGAATGCTTTTAATGACTTTTTTATTTTGATGACCAACGACCACTTTACGAGGGTTGTTAACCGCTTTTCGTTTTACGACAAGTCTGGCGGTCGCCCGGGTGTGGGAAACAAGCAGGGTTTTCTTGACTGTTTTTTGAACAAGGTCAATATCTACTAAATATGGGGTCACCAGTGTATCTGAGATCTTTGGAAAGACCGAAAGCAATGTATTTCGCAACGCAAGCTTAGTGATTCGGCTGTTGCTATCTGGCGGCGCCCATATAACGAATGAATGCTTGTTCTGCTTGTTTAAAACGTAAACCGGGCCATTATTTGCGCCGACTACTTTGTACAAGTTATTTTGTGCGAGAAGGGTTGAGTCCAAGGCACCTAAAGGGGTAATATCTGTGGCGTACTCTTCAATATTTAATCGCAGATCCTTGTTCTGCGCGTCATTGAGCGACCCGTAAACTCCTTCATTCAGCATTGCCCATTTACGAATCGCTTCATTATTCCCGGGGACATAGGTTTTGTTATCCCAGGATGGAATAAGATCACTTGCCTGCGCCCTGCGCTGCAAAAAGTTTAGCAGATCAGGTGACTTTCTGAGGGTATCAATAGTGGCCTTGAGGAAACCGCCTGTTGTTTGGTGTTTGACGGTATTATAGGCATAAGCTAACCCGTAAAAACGGCCCTCTACCGGATCGAAGAGATCAAAGAATATCTCCCCTTGTCGGGCCGTGGTATCGCGGGCGGCATAGTCCACATAAAGCAGTTCCTTGCCTTCAACAGAAACCCAGTCCGTTTTATTAAGGTCGCCCGCTTTTTCAAGACCCCGGCTGGTGGCAAGGTTCCACGAAATGCCAGGTGCATTGCGTTTAAAGACGCGGATGGTCGCACTGTCTTTTCCTTTATAGATCCCAATCAGCGCTTCGACAGACGTTCCCTTTCTGTAAGAAGAAAAACTAAGTGAATCACCGGCTGCCCTATGCGCGAGAAGGATAGACCGTGCATCAGACGTGCTGATTTCGGGGTTTCCGCCCAATGTACAGCAAGCCAGGCCAAGGATCAAAAAGAAGCAGAACCTCAAAAGGACTTTCATTGGTTAGCCTGTGAATCTCATGACTGGACACTGAGTGAGCGAGCTTGGACACGGTAGCCCTCGAAAGCATAAAATGAAATATAAATGAAGCATAAAAGGGGAACGGCAAGGCCTATGTTAAGGCCATACTTAGACGAGATAGCGCCTGTTAAAATAGGGCATACGGCACCGCCGGCAATCGACATGATTACCAGGGATGAGCCCAGCTTGACCTGAGCCCCAAGGTTCTTTGTAGCGAGAGCAAAGATTGTCGGAAACATGATCGAATGACAAAAATAAACGAACATGAGGGTGATGACCGCTCCAAGTCCGTTACCCGTCATGCTGTAAGCGGTGAGTAGAACGGCTCCCATGGCATAAGAACCAAGAACAACATTGGGCCTTATGCGGGTCATGAGCCAGGTGCCGGCGAAACGGCCAAGCATGAACAGCACAAAGGCAAAAGACGCATGGTAACCGGCCACTTGCGAAGGCGTCGCGGTTTGGGAGATATGGTACAGCCATCTTACGAGCTGCCAGTCAAAATGGGGGGAATACGCAATTTTGATATCGACAAAGTAAGCCCATATTGAGGCCTGTGCACCTACGTCAAGGAACTGGGCAAGCATGCCAAGCGTAAGATGACGATGGCGAAACAGGCTAAAGACCGACCCCTTTTCCAGGTGAAGCGGGTCTTCAGCATTTGCTTCGATTTCGGGCATTTTATTGACCACAAACAGCAGAGAAAATAAAAACACAATACAGGCGATCGTCAAATATGGACCCTGTACCAAATGGGCCTCGGTGATTCGAATCGCCTCGGCCTGGGCATGAGGCAGCTTTGCCAGAGAGGCCTGGGTGTTTTCATGCTCCGAAAAGATGAACAGGCTGCCAATTATTGGCCCAAGTACGAGACTAATTCCATTGAAAGACTGTGAAAAATTAAGCCGCTGTTCAGAGGACGCGGGGTCGCCAAGCACAGTGATGTACGGGTTTGCAGCCGTTTCAAGGATGGCGACTCCGCAGGCGATCACAAAAAGAGCGAAAAGGAAAAAGCCGTAGATTCGCATATTTGCGGCGGGGTAGAACAGCAAAGCGCCGCAGCCATAAAGGACGAGCACAATAATGATCCCGGTCTTATAACCAAATTTTTTCATGAGGTAGCCTGCGGGCAGAGCCATCACAAAGTAACCCATGTAAAATGCCGAGTCAACGAACGACACTTGGGTACGGGTGAGGTCAAGCGCGGTTTGAAAGTGGTGGATCAGCGTTCCATTGAGGCTGTTTGCAAGGCCCCACAAAAAAAACAGACTGGTGACAAGGATAAATGGTACAAGATAAGAACGGGGAACAGACGAGCCGCTTTTTACTCTCGCATCGCCCGCGGGTATTCCTGACGCCATAAAACGGATTTTCTATGAATATCAGTTATTCAGACGAATAAAGCCACCATCAATGGGAATATCTGAACCAGTAATGAAAGAGGCTTCGTCAGAACATAAGTACAGGGCCAGGTTCGCGACCTCTTCTGGCTCGGCCATGCGGCCTATCGGTTGTGTTTTGCTGAGTTTATCAAACATCGAGGCTTCGTTTCCCGGGTATGCCTTGGCAAGATACTGATCCACAAAAGGGGTATGAACGCGGGCAGGTGACAGGCAGTTACACCGGATACCGCGGCCAATATAATCCTTAGCTACAGAAAGGGTCATGGAAATTACCGCCCCTTTTGTCATAGAGTAGGCGAACCGGTCTGGGATTCCCACTGAAGCGGCAATACTGGCCATGTTCAATATAACTCCTCCTCCCGCGTCGCACATCGGGCGAATGACGGCCTTCATCGTGTTGAATGTTCCTTTGACATTAACTGAAAATACCCGGTCAAGTTCCTCGGCCGTGCAGTCTTCTAGTTTCCCGATGCTGGAAATTCCAGCGCAGTTGAAAAGGACGTCAATTTTCCCTTCCGCAAACTCTTCAAGGAGACGCGCTGTGACTTCGGCGGCATCTGAAACGTCGCACAAAATCACTTTACACGAAAGACCTTGCCCGGCGATGCCTGCCGCAACCTGGCGGGACATTTTTTCATCACGATCCAGGATAACCACAGAGGCCCCAGCGTGCGCGAAACTCCATGCCGAAGCCGAGCCAATTCCGCTTGCGCCCCCGCTTATAAGAACCTTCTTGTTTTTAAGACTGAACATATAAAGAAGGACGGTTTAAGTGATGTTTAATTGAGATTGGATCTTAAGCCGGTCAAGCGGCTTAACGATAAAACCATTCACGAGACTGTAACTGCGTGAGCGTTCAGAGTCCTCCGGATAGATCGAAGAAGTAAGCATATATACCCGCGGGCTTAGAATATCAAGTTCTTGCATACGGTCCAAAAATGACCAGCCGTCAAGATGGGGCATATTGATATCAAGAAGAATAAAATCGGGCAGGGCGGCTCCCCGCTTTTTTTCTTCCTGAAGAAAATCTATGGCATCAAGTGGGTTTGTAAAATCTCTAATCGAACCCAGCCCCTTGAACTGTTTGAGATGTCTAACAGTCACAAAATTGCTAATGGAGTCATCATCAACAACAAGTATGTGATATTTCTCTGTACTCATTAAGGGGTGTAAAATTAACAGTTCCTAATCTAAACAAAAAACCACATCTATGGCAAACCGTGGCAGCGTTAGAAGGACCCGAGGAGTGGCTAGCGCTATCAGACAAAGTTGAGCGTCTTGAAATCCGAATTCAAGATCGGGCTTTTCCCTGCCTCCAGCCAGTTTTGCAGCAAAGTCGCATAGACGTTTCTGAAGTCCATTTTGTACACCAGATCTCCATTCTGAAGATTAGCCAGATCGGGCGCATCGCTTAAGATTCCCTTCCGCTTGAGCGAACCTCCAAAAAGCATAATGTTATTTGCCGTGCCATGATCAGTTCCGTTGCTTGAGTTTTGTTCCACACGGCGTCCAAACTCTGAAAAGACCATCACCATGGTACTTTGCAAGCTGCCTGCCTGGTTGAGATCCTTTAGAAAGGCTGCCATCCCTTCTGAAAAGGTTCGCAAAGTCTTGCCCTGTTGCGCTATTTGGCCAACATGTGTGTCAAAGCCGCCTAATGAAACGTAATAAACCCTGGTAGGCAGTCCCGAGTTTATAAACTGAGAGATCGTTTTTAGCTGTGAAGCAAAACCGCTGGTGGGATACACCGCAGTCGACTTGTACGATTTAGTCGTTTTAAAGATATAGTCGGCAGAGGAATACGTGGAGATCAGCGTCTTGTACAAATACCCCAAGTTATCTTCACTCAGGTGCATAGGCCTGTTCTCGACGACATCTTTAAAAAAAGGCTCACGGGTTGTCTGATAGAGCTGCCCCGCGTTCTTTACCGCCATCCCGTTTTTCCGCAACCCTTTCATCGCCAGGCTCAGGGAGTCGTCGACTTCTATCGCGGCGTATGGCTTGTCACATCCAGAGCAGCTGTTATCCAAATATCTTCCAATCCAGCCCGAGCTCAGGAATTCATTGGAGTTGCTTGCCGTTTGCCAAATATCCATAGATCTAAAATGAGACCGGTCTGGATTTGGATAGCCCACCTCATTAATAACCGACATCCATCCATGATCATATACTTCTTGCAAGGCGGTCATTGAAGGATTCATCCCAATAGTTTCATCAAGAGGTAAAATCTGACTCGCGGGAATAGCTATCGTTTTGCGTTTATTGTAATAGATATCGTTCGTGTAAGGAACAAAGGTGTTGAGTCCATCGTTTCCTCCCGAGAACTGGACAACTACAAGGGCTTTTTCGGCCAGTGAAGCCGCACAGGTTTTCTCAAGCGGTTTTAGAAAACCCGGTATCAACATTGAACCAGAGGCAAGGGCGCTTCGGTTAATAAAGTCTTTTCTTTTCATTGGATCAAAAAAGTTGGTATTCGGGTGTAGATATGAGCTGAATGACGATCCCCTGTAAATCGCCGGCGTTCGTACTTAAGATCTTGCGTCTTTCATTTGTGGCAAGCCCTGAGGGAAGAAAATACTCGATAAGCTGGCTCTGGCCTACAGGGTCGGGAAGGGCTGCCAGGAAAGCGTTCCAGTCCACACTTGTATTCATCTTTTTTTGAACGCTGACGCCATTTTTCTTGTTAAAGGCGATCAACGCCTCTTCTTCGGGGTCAGGTTTTCCATGGAACTCTATAATCCCTGAGTTAAGCATCATACTTGGCACCTTCATCCTAAAAAGCAGGCTTGACGTGTTGATCCAGTTGGGGCCGCCTTTCCAACCGCTCACATTTGGCGGGTTGAACAGTGTTTGTCCCAGCAGCTGCTGCAGATAGATCAGCGTTTTTGGGTCTTTATAATTAACTGCGAAGCACTTGTTCAAGATCCCAAGCAACTCGGCCGGCGACTTGATCTTCTTACCTACGACATCATCTGCGTAAAACCAGTCGCTGGTAAGTATATGCTTGACAAGAGCACCCGTGTTGTAACCGCTTGCGAAGTAATAATCGCCAAGGTCCGAAATGCGCCCGGGCGAAGAGACATCGCTCACCAAGTAGGCGTAGATCTTCCCGGCAAGAAAAGTCGCCGTTTCTTTACGGTTAAGAAGTATGTCGATAATGTCTTCACCCTGGAAGGTTCCCGTTCTTCCCATGAATGTCTTGCTGCCGGGATCATGAACCTTAGCATTGAATTTGAAAGCCCCTGTTTCATCGTGCTTCCAGCCGGTAAATGCCCTTGCCGATTCCTTTATATCGCTTTCTGTGTAATTACCCCGTCCGATCGTAAACAGCTCCATAAGCTCCCGGGCAAAGTTTTCATTTGGATGCGCTTTCACGTTCTGCTGGTTGTTCAGAAACTGAAGCATCGCAGGAGACTGGCTCACAGCTATAAGCAGATCCTTAAAGTTTTCAAGCGCGTACTGCCTCTCAAGATTGTTAAGCTGCTGCGAGTAAACCGGGTTTTCGTCCCGGCAAGCAAAATGACCATGCCAGAATAAGGTCATCCGTTCTCTCAGCGCGGTCTCCGGGTCTGAAAAGCGCTGAATGAATGACGTGTTAAGCAACAGGTTTTGGTCGGCTTTAAGCTTGTTAAAGGCCTTTTTTTCATCATCACTCAACATCTTATAGTTTGCCGGCTGTACAAAGATTACCACGTTAAGGGGCTTTGTCGCCGAACTCGATTCGATATACTTGTTCACGGTCCTTTCCAGCGAATGACGTCCCTGTTTTTCGCCGTCTTTGAAAGTCGTTCCAAAACCTGCCCGGTTGTAAAAATGTAGGGTGTTCCTAAAGCTGTTGTCTGTTCTCATTATTACTCTTCGGTGAAGCTTAATTAAGACTAAAGAAAGCAGCTGGGGTTTATTACAGTCCTGCGCTTTCCAGTTTTACGCTTTTGGCGCAAGAACAGTTCACTGTCTATTTCCTATCATTCAAGCACCGAAAGGATCTCCTGCCAGCTAAGCTGCTTCAAGAATGAATCTTCCATTTGAATGAGGGAGTCGGTAATGACTTGTTTTTTAGCCTGCAGGGCCTGGATCTTTTCTTCGACAGAATTTTTAGTAATGAACTTATAAATAAAGACATTTTTGGTTTGGCCAATACGGTGGGTCCGGTCGATAGCCTGCCTTTCAACCGCGGGGTTCCACCACGGGTCGAGAATGAAAACGTAATCGGCTTCGATCAGGTTAAGACCTATACCTCCAGCACGAATCGAGATTAGAAATATGCGCAGATCTTTGTCATTTCGAAAAGATGCGACTGCTTCCTGTCTGTGAACGGTGCTCCCGTCTAGATACGCATAACGCGTCCCTTCCTCATCAAGGTACTTTTTAAAAAGGGCAAGGTGTCTGGTAAAACTACTAAAGACCAATACTTTGTGACCTTCGCTGAGCGTGCTTGCCAGCAGGTCTACCGCATCGTTAAATTTTCCTGAGTCACCTTCGTAACCGGCATCCTCGAGAACTGGGTGATTGGCGATTTGTCTTAGACGGGTGAGGCCCTGGAGAACCGAAAAGCGGCTTCGGGCTCCTGCCACGCTAGACCCTCCCAGCCCCGAGCCATACGTGCCGCCCAATTCACCCCCGTCTCCGACCGGGGCCATCCCCGACTTCAAAAGCAGTATCTGATTTCTATAAGCAGAGCGTACCCTTTCATATACCTCATCTTGCTCAGAGGTCATATCACTGTAAAAGACCTGTTCGGTCTTCGGAGGAAGCTCGCCTGCGACCTGCTGTTTGGTGCGGCGTAAAATAAAGGGCTTTACCAGGGACTGCAGTTTCCTAAGCCGTTCGACATCTCCTTTTTTCTCGATCGGAAAGATAAAGTGCTCATTAAAGAAAGAGTGGGTGCCTAGCAAACCAGGATTGATAAAGGACATTTGTGACCAAAGGTCAGATACCGAATTTTCCATTGGTGTCCCGCTCAAAATCAGCTTGTGCGACGATCTTAGTTTGCGAACAGTCTTTGAGATCTTGCTTGCGGGGTTTTTCATGTACTGGCTTTCGTCCAGGATAATGTACTCAAAGAAGCAGGAACTTAAAAAGGTCTCGTCAAGACGCACGATACCATAAGTGCTAAAAACAACATCGGCTTGTTTAAACGCCTTTTCATCTTTTATACGGTCAGAACCGGTATGAACATATACTCTCAAAGAAGGCACAAATCGTGACGCTTCGCCAAGCCAGTTGTGAATAAGGCTGGTTGGCATAATCACCAGAGAGCACGGGCCAAGTGGCCTGGATTGTTCATGAACCCGTTCAAGGAGCGCGAGCGTTTGAATCGTTTTCCCTAAACCCATATCGTCTGCTAGGCAACCACCGAGAGAGCAGTCCCGCAGATATGAAAACCAGTTATAACCGGCATATTGATACGGTCTTAGCTCTGCCCTGAGATCTTGCGGCAGAGGATATGGGTCAATCTCAATGGCACCTACCAACCCTTTTAGCTTTTCGGTAAAGCGTACATTAACCGCCCGGTTCTCAGAATACTCACGAACAATACCGATATGCAATTTTTTGAGTTTGAACTCCTCACCAGGTTCGGCGAGGGCGAACAGATGGCCATACTGGCTAAACCAATGCTCTGGAATAAGAGCGATCTCTCCTCCCGGCAGTTCAAATTCCCTAATACGATTGATGATGTGATTACGAAGCCTTATGAACGGGATCTCATAACTGCCAAATACCACGGTCGCTGTCACATCAAACCAATCGTTAGACTCCCTGATCTCCAGGTTGACCCTTTGCTCTCCTAAGAAATATTGCTTTCCTCTTTGGCTCTGTTCAATCTTAAAGCCACACATAAGCAGCTCGTCATAATGCGAGTTTACCCATTCAAGTAACCCTGGATGCTGGATGTCGGCTGTCGCCAGGGGGAGCTTTTCTTCGAGAGAAAAAAACGTTAGATCACGGCTTCTAAGCCCCAGTGCCTTAAGTTCCTCGCACTTTTCTTTCTCCCATTCTTTTAAGCGTCTTATTTTAAGAAAAGTGTAGATATTCCCGTTTCTTTCCAGGTATACAGAAACCGCCAATTCCTGTGTGCTGCTAAACTCCTGATCGCCATACCTAAAGCTCAGGTTGACGAAATTCTCTCCGTAAGCTGCCGCATTTAGTTTAAGTATCGCCTGGGGCTTCGCTTTTTGATTGATAATCGTTAAACCCTCGGCATATACTGGGTATTTCTCAATAAGCGGTAAAACAAATTTGTTGAAATAAACGTGCTCACTGCTTTTGGGGATCTCTATAAATCTCTTATTCAGAAACGGAAAGAGCTTCTTGCCTTCAACCGAGCTGTTAAACGAAAATAACTGCTGGTCTAAAAGCAGCCAGGCCGGTGAGTTACAAACGACCGAAGCGTTTTTGAACATGAATTCAATGCGCCTTCCCTGATATCTGATGGTTGGAAAGTACCGCGTTCCTTCCTCATTGCGGCGAAAGTGAAATAAGATTGAGGCTTTTTCATGAGCTATAGAGAGTTCGCTTGACGTTGGATTGCCATCCTTTCCCATTTCGAAGAACGACTTTCCAGGCAGCATCCTAAGGACCTCATTGAGTTTTCGATCCAGACGTGGCCTAAACCAGGCATGCATTTGCTCGGTGTAACCGGCAAAAAAGGCCGAGGGTCGTACCGGTTTCTTCAAGTAAGATCTTATCAGATGTTCCTGTTCACACTCATCAAGGATGGCGATAAGTGCAAGATCGCTCTGATCGAGTATGCCCGAGAACTCACCCGCAGTCGTACTGAAAAGTCTTTGATGTGTAAGGAGGTAATTATTTTGCGCATTAAGCTGAACGATATGGGGTTCAATGAGAAACCCAAGGAATTCGTGCCTGCATAGCGAGTATACAATTGTACAGGGCTTGCTGCTATCTACACGTAACATGGATGTCGAAAACAAAACAGCTTAAAACAAAAGGACTAATATAATCAAATGCTGCGGCAATATGCTTTATCAGTAGTCTATAATGCCTTCAAAGATCTATAATGCCTTCAAAGACCAGTTGAGTTGGTCCGGTGAGCTCAATGCTAGAAAAGGAGCAATCTGCAAGGGCATCAAAACGTACTTCAAGGATACCTCCACGGGCAACTACGGTTTGAGTCTGATGACCTATGCGCTTTTCCTTGTACGCCAGAGTTAAGGCCGCCGCCACTACCCCTGTTCCGCAGGCAAGGGTTTCATCTTCCACGCCTCGTTCATAGGTCCTAATGTGGAGCCGTCCATCATTAAGTTCAATGAAATCGACGTTAACGCCGCTCACTTTAAAGGGTTCAGCAAAGCGAATTAACCGACCTAAATTGAATACATCAGCTTCGTCCAAGTCTTCCTCGAACACTACTACGTGTGGGGAACCAGTGTCGCTAACATAATGACCCTCGGCTTCAACGATCTTTTTGACAGGCATCATGCTGAGGGCTACCTGGGATCCTGCAATTTTGGCAGTATGGATACCATCAATGGCGCTAAATGTAGCGTAATCAGCAATTATGCCCAGTGACTTAGCAAAGGCGACGATACATCTGCCTCCATTACCACACATAGATCCCTCCAACCCATTGGCATTCGCGTAAAACATTGAGAAGTCTGTTCCGGTGCCTTCCTCGAGGATGATAAGACCGTCTGCACCTACACCAAACCTTCTGTCGCACAGATGATTAATTAATCGTATATTCGTTTTATCAAAATGACCGTTCCTATTATCGATCATAATAAAATCATTTCCGGCTCCCTGATATTTGAAAAACTTAAGATTCATGGAAGCGTTACAATTTATTTCAGAAGTATTTTGAAAATGGGCGTAATTAAACAAAGACCCCTTGCGTTCATGTGGTACACTTTTTGAAAAACTACGTTTGACAATAGAGTAAAGCTCTTAAAAAAAACATATGAAAAGAATAGGATTATCTCTGCTTACTGCGGCTATTGGAGGGCTAATAGCTGTAGGAGGTTACAAACTTACCGAACCTAAGCGGTTTGTGTCTTTTGACGAAGATCAGCAAAAAGCCCATATAGTTCCTGTCTCCATTGCATCGTCAAGGTCTCAGGACAGTCAGGCAACTGGTCGGCTAAGCAATTCAAGGAATCTTAGCAACCTTAGTTCCTCTGGCTTACCAGACTTCGTCCAGCCTGCTGCGATGGCAACACCTGCAGTAGTTCATATTACGACGACCTACAGCGCTAAAGTTCATGGCGGTTCTGATGAGCTTAGTGATATGTTTGGTGATTTCTTTGGTGGGAGCGCACCACAGCAAAGAGGTCCCATGAAAGCCTTTGGATCTGGCGTTATCATTAGCCCCGACGGTTATATTGTGACTAACAACCATGTGATCGAAGACGCTAACAACATTCAGGTCGTTCTTGAAAACAAAAAATCGTTTAAAGCGAAGTTGATCGGGACTGACCCCAATACAGATATTGCATTGCTAAAAGTTCAAGGAGAGAATCTTCCAATACTGAAATTCGGTAATTCTGATCAGGTAAAGGTAGGTGAGTGGGTACTTGCCGTTGGAAATCCATTTAATCTTACATCAACCGTAACTGCAGGTATTGTAAGCGCTAAGGGCAGGTCAATTGGCATTCTTGGTAATGGCAGCCAAAATCCTCATGGTCATATGTTTGGTCAGGGAAACGCTAATGCCCCTCAGATTAATACTGCCGTTGAATCGTTCATCCAAACCGACGCTGCCGTTAACCGTGGTAACAGCGGCGGTGCGCTGGTCAATATGAATGGTCAGCTGGTTGGCATCAATTCGGCAATCGCGTCGGGTGGAGGTAACTATGAGGGCTATTCCTTTGCAGTTCCTGTTAACCTGGTCAAAAAAGTGTTAGATGACCTGCGTAATTTCGGTGCCGTTCAAAGAGGCTTTCTCGGTGTGAACATCGAAGAACTAAATGCCGAGTTGGTAAACAAGAACAACCTGAATGATAAGGACCTTAAAGGAGTTTATGTCGCTAAGGTCGAAGACGCAAGTGCAGCGAAAGTTGCCGGCATTCAGAGTGGTGATGTTATTACAAGCATTCAGGGGGTTAATGTGAATTCGAACGGTGAATTGCAGGAACAAGTGGCGCGCTACCGGCCTGGAGACGCGTTATCAGTAGGGGTATTGCGCCAGGGTAACGAAAAGCTACTTAAAGTCGTTCTCCGAAATCGCCAGGGAGATTTGAAGTTGTTCAAGAAGGAAACAGCCGCTGCGTCAACTTCGCTGTCAATTTCAACGACACAGTTATCAAAAACCGAGCTTAGTAAATTTGAGATTCCCTTCGGAGTTAAAGTTACCCGCATAGAGAGCTCAGTTCTTAAAGACGCCGGTCTCAAGCCAGGGTTCATTATTTTAAAGATCAACGATCAGGAAATGAAGTCTCCAGATGATGTGAACGATGCTGTGAGTTCCTCAAACGACGGTATCTCGGTAGAATACATCGATCCAAAAGAACCACATGTTACTCAAAGCTTTCAACGCAGCACACGCAACTGATCTATTGCGCCAATTGTTAGTTTAAAAGTTAGTTAGATCAGTTAGATCATCCCTTAAAAAGTCGGCAAATCGTCGGCTTTTTAACTTTATGACGCAGTCCTTAATCCTTAAAGGCGAAGAGATTCATCTTCTTCCAGAAAAAGTGGTCTGGTGGCCGACTACCAGCTCCATGCTCCTTGCCGACCTGCATTTCGGTAAGGCGGGGCATTTTAGAAAGTCTGGAATCCCTGTACCAAGGCAGTTGGAGCAAGAAGATCTGGCTACTTTGTCTGATCTGAATGGGATGTTCAAGCCAGCCGACATTTATATTCTCGGTGATATGGTGCACAGCGAATTAAATTCAGACTGGTTGTGGTTAAGGCTATGGCGCCAACTTATATCAAGACCCAGGATTCACCTTATCCTTGGAAACCACGACATAGTGCCTCAAAAGTATTTTGCCGAACTTGACATTGAAGTAGTCTCTAAAGCGCTTAAACTTGGGCCATTTCTGCTTAGGCATTTCCCGCTTGCAGTGGATGAACTTCCTCGCGAAAATGAGTATCTGCTTTCGGGACATATTCATCCCGGTGTTGAACTGCGCGGAAAGGCCAAGCAAAGCATGGTATTGCCCTGCTTCTATTTTGGCGAGTTCCAGGGAATACTTCCGGCATTTGGCCGTTTTACTGGTACGAGCCGCATTTCGATCATCGAATCAGACCGCATTTTTGCGGTGAGCGGCGGTAAGGTTATATGCGTATAAAACACTTTTTATTTATACCTGTTCTTAATAAGTAAAGCCACGGCGGGTTAGGCATCCATTAAAATAAATTTGTCACTTATTATAAAATTTTTATGAGTGGTATCTCACATGCCCTAGCGTCCTCTATTGGCCGAAAGCTGATCATGGCCGTTACAGGGCTCTTTCTCGTTACTTTCCTTATTGTTCATGTTGCTCTGAATTCGCTGATCTTTATTAATGACGGTGGCTTGCTTTTCAATGAATACTCGCACTTTATGGGGCACAACGCTATCATTCGTACGCTTGAGATCGTTTTGTTTTTGGGCTTCATTGTCCATATCTACCAGTCTTACGTGCTAAGCAGGCGAAATGAAAAAAGCCGCCCGGTCAAGTATGCCGTCAGCAATGCGAATTCAAACAGTACCTGGTACTCACGCTCCATGGGACTGCTTGGAACGATCATCCTCATATTTCTTATTGTCCACCTTGCTAATTTCTGGGTAAAGTCCCGTTTTACAGGTTTAGGCGGAATGGATTCTAACCACAATGAAAACTTGTATGGTGTCATGTATACGGCTTTTAAAAACCCCTGGGTAGTGATCCTTTATGTCGCGGCCGAATTTTCTTTGGCATGGCATCTTATTCATGGGTTTTCTTCGGCCTTTCAGACCCTTGGGTTTAACCACCATAAATACACCCCTTCTATCAAGTGGATCGGTTATGTTTTCGCTATTGCCGTATCAACCTTGTTTGCGGCAATGCCTATTGTTATTTATTTCGGTCTTATCAAAGAGATTTAAGAGTTTATGGAATTGGAAGCTAAAATACCAGAAGGCGCCCTTGCCGAGAAGTGGAGCAAATACAAGTCCTCTGTCGCGCTGGTCAATCCCTCAAACAAGAGGAATTTAGAAGTTATTGTCATTGGAACCGGTCTTGCCGGAGCTTCGGCGGCTTCAAGTCTTGCTGAGCTGGGTTACAAAGTAAAAACCTTTTGTTTCCATGATTCGGCGCGCAGAGCGCACTCGATCGCTGCTCAGGGAGGCATAAACGCTGCTAAGAACTATCAGAACGATGGTGATAGCGTCTACCGCCTGTTTTATGATACCGTCAAAGGCGGTGACTACCGGTCCAGGGAAGACAATGTTTATCGCCTTGCCGAGGTAAGTGTCAATATCATTGACCAGTGCGTGGCTCAGGGAGTGCCTTTCGCCCGTGAATATGGAGGTTTGTTAAGCAACCGGTCCTTTGGAGGTGTACAGGTTCAGCGAACATTTTATGCCGCCGGTCAAACGGGTCAGCAGCTTCTTCTAGGAGCGTACAGTTCCTTGCAGCGACAAGTTGGTTTGGGCTCTGTACAGTCCTATACCCGCCACGAAATGCTGGATGTGGTTACCATTGATGGCAAGGCCCGGGGAATTATCGCCCGCGATCTGAATACAGGCAAACTCGAAAGGCACTTTGGTCATGCCGTCCTTATTTGCACCGGCGGGTACTCTAATGTGTTCTATTTGTCAACCAACGCAATGGGTTGTAATGTGACTGCGGCCTGGAAAGCGCACCGTAAAGGTGCTTATTTTGGAAATCCCTGCTTTACGCAGATACATCCTACCTGTATCCCGGTTTCGGGAGATTACCAGTCAAAGCTTACACTGATGTCTGAGTCCTTGCGAAATGACGGCCGCATTTGGGTGCCGGTCGCCAAGGGAGACACCCGAAAGGCAACAGACATTCCAGAGAGAGAGCGGGATTATTACCTGGAGCGCCGGTATCCGGCTTTTGGTAACCTCGTTCCGCGGGACGTCGCTTCGCGGGCGGCAAAAGAGCGCTGCGATGGCGGCTATGGAGTTGGCACAAGCAAAATGGCGGTATACCTGGATTTCGCCGCGTCCTTCGTGCGCTATGGTCAGATCGAAGCAAACAAACATGGTCATCATGATGCTTCTGAAGCCGATATTATCGCCTATGGGAAAAAGATAGTGGCCGAGAAATACGGGAATCTGTTCGAGATGTATGAACAGATCACCGGTGAAAACCCCTATGAGCTGCCGATGCGAATTTACCCTGCCGTGCACTATACGATGGGTGGTCTTTGGGTCGACTATAATTTGATGACCACGATCCCCGGACTTTACGCGTTAGGCGAAGCGAATTTCTCTGATCATGGCGCGAACAGACTTGGTGCTTCGGCCCTTATGCAGGGACTTGCCGATGGTTATTTTGTGATCCCCTACACCATTGGACAATACCTTGCCGGCGAAATCAAAAATAAACCGATTCCGACCGATCACCCGGCTTTTCAAGAGGCCGAAGACCTTGTGCGAGAGCGCCATAACCGTCTCCTTGCTATAAAAGGAAAAACTACCGTGGATACATTTCATAAGCGGCTGGGAAAGATCATGTGGGACAAGTGCGGCATGGCGCGTAATGCCGACGGCTTAAAGGAAGCTATTACAGAGATCAGGGAATTGCAAAGTGATTTTTGGGCCGACGTGAAGATTCCAGGTTTGGCCGATGAGATCAACCGGGAACTTGAAAAAGCCGTACGGGTGTCAGATTTCCTTGAGCTCGGCGAATTAATGTGTATGGATGCTCTGGAACGTGATGAATCATGCGGCGGCCATTTCAGGGAAGAATATCAGACTGCCGAAGGCGAAGCGTTGCGCGATGATGAAAATTTTGCTTTTGTATCGGCCTGGGAATATAAAGGTAAGAATGACTTTGAACTGCATAAGGAGCAGCTGGAGTTCAATACGATCAAGCTAAGTGCCCGTAGTTACAAATAAGGCGATGGAAGAAAAACTTAATATTAACCTTAAGGTCTGGCGGCAAAAAAACCCTTCTGACAAAGGCAGGTTTGAAACATATGTGTTGAACGACATTTCAACAGAAATGTCCTTTCTGGAAATGTTCGATGTCCTAAACGAATCGCTGGTGCTCCAGGACAAAGAACCTGTCGTATTCGACCATGATTGCCGCGAAGGTATTTGCGGCTCTTGTTCAATGTTCATCAACGGCCGGCCCCATGGCCCTAAGCAAACAGCGACTTGCCAGCTTCATATGCGCTCTTTCAAGTCTGGCGATACGATCACCGTTGAGCCCTGGCGTGCGGCTTCCTTTCCGGTTATTAAAGATCTTACCGTTGACAGGACCGCGTTCGACCGAATTATAGCGGCGGGAGGTTTCGTGTCGGTCAATACAGGGAATGCCCGGGACGCAAATTCGATCCTTATCTCAAAGCAAAAAGCAGATGAAGCCTTTGAAGCCGCGACCTGCATCGCCTGCGGGGCCTGTGTGGCGGCCTGCAAAAACGCGTCGGCTATGCTCTTTGTAAGCGCAAAAGTTGCTCAATTGAGCCTGCTGCCTCAAGGACAGCCCGAGAGAGACTCAAGAGCGAGGGCTATGGTTGAACAAATGGATCTTGAAGGTTTTGGTAATTGTACGAACACCGGCGCTTGCTCCGCAGAGTGTCCTAAGGGTATCACCCAGGTGAATATCGCCCGGTTAAATGCAGACTATCTTCATGCTTCTTTTGTCGATGAGGAAGACTAGCCCACGACTTTTTCCTGGCCAAGCTGCTGACGTATCTCTTCTTCGGCGATATGTATAAGTTCAGATATGGACCTTGTGCCCGGTTCAAGGGTATCGAGAACAGTAAATCTCATTGTTTCACCAGCTGAAAGTGGAAAACGACCCTTCCTGAATATACGCCATGAATTTTCTATACATACTGGTACGACCAGCGCATCTGGATTTGTGGCAAGGATCTTCGCAAAGCCTTTAAAAGCAAAAGGCTTCAAGACACCATTTCTTGAACGGGTGCCTTCGGGGAAAAGAATGGCCGAATAGTGTTTCTGATTCATTAAGCGACCTAAGCGCTCGATCTCACCAAGAGCTTGTTCGGTATTAGAGCGGTCAATGAGCGCGGCGCCGCTTTTGCGCAGGTTGTAACCTATGCTTGGCCATACCCCCGCCAGTTCTTTTTTGGAGATGAACTTTGGGTGGTGTTCCTTAAGAAACCAATGGAGGGCAGGTATATCAAGCATGCTCTGATGATTTGCGATAAACAATATGGTTTTGTTCTGCGGCAAATAATGCCGGTTGATGAAAATCACGCGCGTACCTAAAAGGGCGTATGTCGCTACAAGTGCGCCATTTAAGTAATGAACCACCCGCTCATGGGCCCCATACCCACCCAACTTCCAGGCGATCCACTGAACCGGCTGGAAAACAAGCAGAACCAATCCAAAAACCAGATAGAATAAGGGCGTGAGCAAATAGGAAAGAAAGGAAAGTAAACGCTTCATTTCTTTGCTCAGATTAACAAAATCCTTCTTTTAACGAGTAGGATCCTCAGGCGTAATATACCGGCCACACTCATTGCATCTGTGATTTCACCGTCCTCAACCATTTGGCAAGCTTCGGTAATGTGGACCTTTTTAAGCTCAAGCTCCTCGGTATCTTCGGGACTTGCCTCATACTGGTGAAGATCTGTTGCCAGGAATAAGACCGCGACTTCGTCTGAAACAGAATTGGAAAGGTGCATAACTTGTAATTCCTCCCAATTATCGGCTTTTAATCCAGTTTCTTCCAGTAATTCCCGCATTGCTCCCTCAAGTGGAGTGACGTCAAAGCTTCCGCCCCCTTCGGGTATTTCCCAACTATAAGCCTTAATCGGGAAACGATACTGTCCAACGAGAAATATATTCAACTCATCATCAAGGGCAAGGACGCCAAGCGCAAAATTCTTGAAATGAACGACGCCGTAGATCCCTTCGCCACCCCGGGGATTAAGAACCTGGTGTTCGGTAAGTGATATCCACGGATTATTATATATGTCACGGGAAGAAAGTATTTTCCAGGGGTTCTGAGGTTGAAGACTTGACATTGCAGATCAAAAATCGGAATACCGGTAAGCGATACCTAATGAAAGAAATTGGGTGTATTGAATTCGGGAATCTTGGTTTCGGTCGTAGAGGGCAGTCCCTGTGAAATTTACATTGAGCATTCGGTTTACCCGTGCTGTAAAACTTATGTCGAGTCTGGTTGAGGTATTCGCGGAGTGGATGTAGCTCTCAAAAAATTGGAACAGCGCTTTTAAGTGAATATTTTTAGCAATGTCCTGGTCATAATTTGAGACTAGCTGGAGTGCTGCTTCTGTCAACGCTCTTTCACCTACCGGGACGCCATAATTGCTTTGGGTACTTTTGTAAAGGCTCGTATCAATCACAAACGTTTGTCTGAAAGCCCCGGCGCCCAGCCTTACGTTAAAGTATGCGGCCGGTTTATATTCTACACCCAAAGATTCGGTTAGATAGCCTGGAGCCAGTAGAGCAGAAATTTTGATCTTCCCTACCGACGAATTAGGATTGACGAAATAATTATAGCCCGGCGCAAACTGCGATTGAAAGTTAACTGCCGTAAAAAGATAAAACGGACTTTTGATCTTAACGGCAAACTTAGAATCAAGGTAAATTCTGTCGGTAGTTTTTCGCAGGCCCTGGGTTTTTTGATTTGCCGAACCATACTGCATTTCCAGATCATTTGTAAAGGATACATCGTACCGCTCGTAATCTGTTTTGGCACTCAATGAAACTAAGGCGGCTATGGAGTTGAGACCGCCAGACTTCCAGTTGCTGCTAAACGTGGCCTCTGTCAGATCAACCGATGCATCGACCGATCGTGACCAATATTTCGGTTTGTAAAGGCAGTAATCTTGGGCGATCTGTTCAAACATCACTTTAAGCTGGGTGGACTTGGCGCTTTTTCGTAAGGCTCTAACATTGATACGGTTAAGCAGCTCTTGTGAAAAAGGATATGTTCGAACGGTATCTGAAATCACAATGAAACTGGGAATACTGTCGGTTTTTAAGCTATCGCCTGGGAGAGAGTCTTGTTCTGGTTTGGCGACTCGCCGCTCTGAGGTATCTGATGATGGAATTTGTCCGTTAGCCGTAAAAACGAACATAATGCATACCATCAAGAAGATTGCAGTTGCAATTCCTTTCATGTTTCCAAGGGCGCATTCACCATCCTAAGATATTACTTTGCCAGATATGTAACGGTTACATCGCAAAATCTTTAAATTGAGTTTTTATTATGACCAGTAATCCTCAGACCTTCAACCTGCTCCTTGTCAAAAACGAGGACTCGACGGCTAAACTGGTCGATCTTACTCATTCTGAGGCTGCAAGGCAAGAGTTAAAAGGATTAAACATCTCAACGGCCCTTCCTCACGAGGTTCTTGAGCGTTTTAAAAAATCTGAACTCGACAGGACGGCATCGATCTCGGCTATATTATTTACAGATACAGCCGAACATTACATGACCGACTTCATTGATTACACCGAAAACAGGCATTATCCGCTGCCTGTCTTTTATTTGGGTCATGCGGAAGGCGCAGATCAAACGCTCGAATCACCTCTAAATAAAAGACTTGAGCAACATGGCGTTCGAAGTTTCCTTCGTGCCGAGATCGAATCTGGAGCCTTTGTGGCCGAGATCTATCATTGTATCTTATGGACCGATTATATTCTAAGACGCTGGAAACGGGAACAGTTCTCGTCCATTGCTAAAGGAGCGAGGTATTACTCGCATGAAATCAGGAACCCCCTCACGAACATTGACATTTCAGTTTCTGAACTCAGGGTCGAAGGCCATAATAGTGCAAGTAACCAGAGGTCTTTTATTCATTTCATCGAGAAGAACAGCCGGCGAATCAATGAGCTGTTAGGTACTGTATTGCAAAACACCCGGACAGAAGACCTCTACATCGAAACGGTATCTCTGGATGAGCTTATTGATTCGGTGATCACCGCCTGCAGTTACCGGTTCCCTGCCATCACGATAAGATTCAAAGAGCATTTAGGAGCGATCGTGCGTGGTGATGAGGAGAAATTGGGTGCTGCATTTTACCATTTGATAGTCAATGCAGCCGAAGCTTGTCACGCTCAGAAGGGGCTCATTGATGTTCGCATCGCGCTAAAAGGTGAAAGCATAAACATTAGTATCAGTGATAACGGCATGGGGATTTCTCTAGAAGACAGTGCCTTTATATTCGAGCCTTTCTATACCACAAAAACAAAATCTGCCGGATTGGGTCTCAGCGCCGCCGATGATATTATTAACCGTCATCAGGGAAGTATATCCTTCCGGACCAACCCTCGGGGAGGCATGTCGTTTTTTATAAGCCTTCCCGTAGATTCAGACCTTAGCCGCTGAATCCTTCTCAATACCGTATACCGTTTGTGAATTTAGTTTAAAAACCCTTCAAAAGTTTTTTTTCGCTACGTTTGATGTTTCTCAATGTCAAATGGTAATTTGCAATTAGGATGGAGATCAATCACTACAGCAAAGTATTCACCCAGGATGTCACTCAGCCTGCAGCCCGGGCTATGTTGTATGGTATAGGTCTTAAAGACGAAGATTTCGAAAAGGCGCAGGTTGGAGTCGCCAGTACCGGCTTTGAAGGGAATACCTGCAACATGCATCTTAATGACCTTGCCCGCGAAGTTCGGAATGGCGTGTGGCAAGGCGGCATGGTTGGTCTTGTCTTCAACACGATAGGAATTAGTGATGGTATGACCAACGGTACCGAGGGGATGCGTTATTCGCTCGTAAGCCGGGATCTTATCGCAGACTCCATTGAATCGGTTGTAGCAGGGCAATATTATGACGGGCTAATTACAGTAGTTGGTTGTGACAAAAATATGCCTGGAGCCCTTATGGCCATGGGCAGGCTCAACCGCCCATCGCTCATGGTCTATGGCGGTACAATTCATGCAGGTGAATTCAAAGGGGAGAAACTCAATATTGTTTCGGCCTTTGAAGCTCTTGGAAAAAAAATTGGCGGTGGCATTAGTGACGAAGATTACCTGGGTATTATAAAAAACGCTTGTCCGGGTGCGGGTGCCTGTGGCGGGATGTATACAGCTAATACCATGGCGGCTGCAATTGAAGCGATGGGGATGTCCCTTCCATACAGTTCGTCCACTCCGGCGCTTGATCCGGCTAAACGTATGGAGTGCCGGGCTGCAGGTGGTTACCTGCGTTTATTGCTCGAGAAGAATATCAGACCTGGAGATATTATGACCCGTCAGGCTTTTGACAACGCCATTAAGATCGTCATGATCTTGGGCGGTTCAACAAATGCGGTAATTCATTTGATCGCCATTGCCGATTCAGTAGGGATTGAGCTTACACTAACTGATTTCCAGCGAATAAGCGATGAAACGCCCCTGCTTGCTGATCTTAAACCAAGCGGGAAGTACCTCATGGAAGACCTTCATGAGGTCGGTGGTACACCGGCGTTACTTAAGTACCTGCACGAAAATAAAGTTATAGACGGTTCTATTATGACGGTTACAGGGCGAACGCTGAGTGAAAACCTGAGTTTGGTACCCTCTCTGAGTCCAGGACAAAAGATTATCATGCCGCTCGGGCAGCCCATAAAAAAGAGCGGGCACATCCAGATCATGTTTGGCAATCTGGCTTCGACGGGCGCTGTCGCTAAGATCACCGGCAAGGAAGGGCTGCAATTCTCAGGGCCCGCAGTTGTATTTGAGGATGAATTTGACTGTATGAAAGGCGTCGCCGGAGGAAAGGTCCATAGCGGCAATGTCGTGGTGATTCGTTATAGCGGGCCTAAGGGCGCTCCTGGCATGCCTGAAATGTTGAAACCCACCTCGGCCATTATGGGAGCCGGGCTGGGAAAAGAGGTCGCTCTTATCACAGATGGCCGTTTTTCGGGCGGTACCCATGGCTTTGTCGTTGGCCACATAACCCCAGAAGCTTTTGAGGGCGGCTTAATCGCATTGATCCATGATGGGGATCGTATCCTAATAAATGCCGAAACAAGGGAAATTACGCTCGATGTCGCCGAGGAAATACTCGAGGAAAGGCGCGCTCAGTGGGTGTCCCCTAAACTTAAGTACACCAAAGGCGTCCTCTATAAGTATGTAAAACAGGTAAGCGATGCATCTAAGGGCTGTATTACTGATCAATAGTAACAAGTAAGTGAACAAGTAAGTGTATGGAAACACAAACTCAGCAGGAAGTATTAAAGATGACCAGTGAAGCGGCACAGATCACTGGCGCACAGGTACTCATAAAGAGTCTGGTTGAAGAAAAGGTCGACCTTATTTTCGGTTATCCGGGTGGGGCTATAATGCCAATTTACGACGCGCTGTATGACTACAGCGAGTACATCAGGCATATCCTTGTTCGCCATGAACAAGGTGCTGTCCACGCGGCTCAGGGGTATTCCCGAACATCTGGAAAGACGGGGGTTTGCTTTGCCACTTCGGGTCCCGGCGCGACCAACCTGGTTACGGGGATCGCCGATGCGATGTGTGATTCAACGCCGCTTGTATGTATCACCGGTCAGGTAGCGTCCCACTTGCTTGGAACAGACGCCTTTCAGGAGTCAGATGTGATCGGGATTACTATGCCGGTAACTAAATGGAACTACCAGATCACCCGGGCTGAGGAAATTCCTGGTGTGCTTGCCAGGGCGTTCTACATTGCCCGTACAGGAAGGCCGGGCCCGGTTCTTGTCGATATTACGAAAGACGCCCAGTTTGGCAAATGTACCTGGCGATACAGCCCCTGCACCTACATTCGCAGCTACCAGCCGGTTCCTAAGCTCAATATAGAAAAACTTAAAGAAGCTGCTAGAATCATCGCGCTCGCCAAGAGGCCCTATGTTCTTTCGGGACAGGGAGTGCTGCTTAGCGGCGCAAGCGCGGAGCTTGTCGCCTTTGCTGAAAAAGGCGGGATACCCGTCGCCTCTACCCTTCTGGGGCTGTCATGTATGCCTGCCGGGCACCCCTTGTATGTCGGTTATCTTGGTATGCATGGCAATTACGGGGCAAATGTCAAGATCGGTGAGGCAGATCTTATAATAGCGGTCGGTATGAGGTTCGATGATCGTGTGACAGGAGATGTCACCCAGTTCGCACGCCAGGCGAAGGTCATACACATTGAGATCGATGAGTCTGAGATCAATAAGATCATTCCTGCTGACGTAGCTGTCCATGCCGACGCCCGAATGGCCCTTGCGGCGCTTACCGCGATGATCTCGCCGCGGGTGTACCCCGAGTGGCTCAAGGGCTTCCTCGCCTGCGACCAAATGGAATACGAACAGGTCATTGAAGGAGAAATGTTTCCGCTGGAGGGCAAGATCCGCATGGCAGAGGTTATTGGAATGATCTCTGAAAAAACACTCGGCCAGGCGGTTATCGTAAGTGATGTTGGCCAGCATCAAATGGTAACCGCACGTTATTACAAGTACCAGACACCATTTACCAATATCACCTCAGGCGGTTTAGGGACCATGGGATTTGCGCTTCCGGCGGCGATCGGTGCCAGACTTGGAAGTAAGGCCGGCCAGGTTATTGCGGTTATAGGCGACGGCGGTTTTCAAATGACCCTTCAGGAACTAGGTACTATAAATCAATCCAAGGTCCCGGTCAAGATCATCATTCTCAATAATGAATTTTTGGGTATGGTCCGACAGTGGCAACAGCTGTTCTTCGAAAAACGGTATTCATTTACTGAAATGGTCAATCCAGATTTTATTCAAATCGCAAAAGGGTTCTACATTGAGGCCGAGCGCGTCTCACACCGGCAGGCTTTGAGTGAAGCTATTGACCGCATGCTTGCTCATACAGGAAGTTACTTACTGGAAGTTGTTGTGGAAAAAGAAGAAAACGTTTTTCCCATGGTCCCGGCGGGAGCTCCGATCTCACACATAAGACTCAGCTAAGCGATGGACAGACAGTTTACATTATCTGTATTCACCGAAAATCAAGTCGGGCTGCTGAACCGCATAAGCATCATTTTAACCAGGAGACATATCAATATCGAGAGTTTTTCGGCGTCTGAGACAGAAATTAAAGATGTGTTCAGGTTCACCATCGTTGTACATACTTCCCGCGAGATGGTAAACAAGCTACGCTTGCAGATCGAGAAAATAGTCTATGTGCTTAAAGCCTTTGTTCATGAAGAAGATGAGGTGATCCATCAGGAGGTCGCACTTTATAAGATCTCGACGCAAAACTTGCTGGGTATCAATATTGACGAGCTTACCCGGGAATTCAACGTGCGGGTGCTAAGCCTTACACCTGACTATCTGGTCCTTGAAAAGACAGGACAATTCAAGGAAACGCAGGAGTTATTGGAACGTCTTGAACCTTTTGGCGTCATGGAATTTGCGAGGAGCGGCCGGGTAGCGATCATTAAATGGTCCAGACGTTTCCATAACCACCTTAAAGAACTTGAAGCTGCTTCACATGAAGTGCTGGCAGCTGATGAAATTTGATACAGAAACAAATGGCAAAACTAAATTTTGGGGGAGTAGAAGAAAATGTTGTCACCCGGGAAGAGTTCCCTCTTGACCGTGCACGTGAAGTGTTGAAGGACGAAACGATCGCTGTTATAGGCTATGGAGTTCAAGGTCCCGGCCAGGCCATGAATCTTCGAGATAATGGTCTTAGGGTGATCGTTGGTCAGCGCGATCACTCGAAATCCTGGGATAAAGCAGTAAAGGACGGATTTGTGCCTGGTGAAACGCTTTTTCCAATCGAAGAAGCCTTGCAAAAAGGAACGGTTATCTGCTACTTGCTTTCAGACGCCGCTCAGATCGAGGTTTGGCCTTTGGTTAAGAAATATCTTACGAAAGGAAAGGCGCTCTATTTTTCCCATGGTTTTGGAATAACGTTTAATGACCAAACGCATATTACACCGCCACAAGGTGTTGATGTTTTCTTACTAGCCCCAAAGGGTTCTGGTACAAGCCTTCGGCGTATGTTTCTACAGGGTAGAGGATTGAATTCAAGTTTTGCGATTCATACAGACGCAACTGGAAGAGCCTGGGAACGAGTCATTTCTCTTGGAATAGCTGTAGGCTCAGGCTATCTTTTTGAGACAGATTTTAAACGCGAGGTCTTCTCGGACCTTACGGGCGAGCGTGGAACGCTCATGGGCGCCATACAAGGCATCTTCGAGGCGCAATACGACACGCTGAGAAGGTACGGCCACTCACCCTCAGAAGCGTTCAATGAAACGGTTGAAGAGTTAACTCAAAGTTTGATGCCGCTTGTAGCCGAGAACGGTATGGACTGGATGTATGCCAATTGTTCCACCACAGCTCAGCGCGGAGCGCTAGACTGGAAGAACAGATTCAGGGACGCGGTTGCACCTGTGATGGACGAACTATACAATAGCGTCGCGGCAGGCGCTGAAGCGGCCCGGTCAATAGCTTCTAACAGCCAGGCTAATTACCGGGAAGAACTAGAAAAGGAACTTTTGGCTTTAAGGAATTCTGAAATGTGGCAGGCCGGGAAAACTGTTCGTGGGTTACGTCCCGAAAATCAGTAGTATGCTGAATCATAACCCCCAGCAGGACCTGCTACCTGTCCAGTCGCCTGTCCAAACTCCCAAATCGTCGTTTCCTCTTGATGAAAGCTCGTTTAGAGCTGCGGCAAAAACGCTTAGGGACTTCAAGCCAACGCCGTTGACACTCAACGCGAATCTTTCGCGCCGATATAACGCGATGGTCTATCTTAAGCGCGAAGATCTTCAAGTAGTGCGCTCTTATAAGATTAGAGGTGCCTATAACAAAATATCTTCACTTAAAGACTCGGATCTTGCAAAAGGTGTTGTTTGCTCGTCGGCAGGTAACCATGCTCAGGGTGTCGCTTTTTCATGCCGTAAGCTGGGGATCAGGGGACTCATCTTCATGCCGGCCACAACACCGGCTCAAAAAGTAAGTCAGGTGCAGCTGTATGGCGGCGACTTTATAGACATCGTTCTCATTGGCGATACGTATGACGATTGTTATAACGAGGCTTTAAAAGTTTGCTCCCAGCGCCTGATGTGTTTTATACATCCTTTCGACGATTGGAAAGTGATTGAAGGCCAGGGGACTATGGGGCTGGAAATAATCGATGAACTTAAGGCGGTTGATATCCTCTTGCTTCCAGTAGGCGGCGGCGGCCTCGGTGCGGGTATTACGCTCGCGCTGGCGGCCGTCTCGCCGCAGACCCGCATAATCGGTGTGGAGCCCGAAGGAGCCGCATCCATGCAGTATGCTCTTGACCGGGGTGAAGTTTCGGAAATGCCTGCGATCGACAAGTTTGTGGACGGTGCTGCAGTGCGCTCTGTGGGCTTTCGTAATTTTGAGGTTTTCAGATCCTTTCATATTGAAGTGACCTCGGTGACCGAAGGCAAAATATGCAGTACGATCCTTAGCCTTTACAATGAAGAGGCTATTGTCGCCGAACCTGCTGGGGCGCTTACCATTGCCGCCCTTGATCAGTATCGTAACCAGATCGAGGGCAAGGTTGTGGTTTGTGTTCTCAGTGGCGGTAATAATGATATCACGCGCACACAGGAGATTAGAGACCGCTCGATGCTCTATGAAGGGCTTAAACACTATTTCACGGTAAGCTTTGCCCAACGTGCAGGCGCCCTCCGCGAATTTTTGGAAAAAGTTCTTGGCCCGCAGGATGATATCGTGCATTTTGAATATACCAAGAAGTCAAGCCGCGAAAAAGGAACAGCCGTCGTAGGCCTCGAATTGCGCAAGCCCGAGGACCTCAAGGTACTGCTGTCAAAAATGGATGCCTATCATATCAAATACGAATACCTTAATGATAAACCACAGCTATTACATTACTTAATCTAACCAGTGGATCTGACCAGTTAATCTGATTAAGCTTTTGATTTGAATTCATAATGGACTCCAAACCTAAAACGATCTTTGAGAAAATATGGGACAGGCATGTCGTTTTTAGGTCAGAAGGGTATCCTGACCTTATATATATTAATACGCATTACATACACGAAGTTACAAGCCCCCAAGCTTTTGACGGCCTTCGTAAAAGAGGATTGAAGGTACATCGTCCGGATCGAACGTTTGCCACCGCAGACCATAATGTTCCAACTCTCAGACAGGATCTACCTATTAAAGAAGAGCTTTCAAGGTTTCAGGTTGAGCAGCTGACACGAAATTGTTCCGAATTTGGCATTGATCTGTACGGAATGGGGCATCCGTGGCAGGGGATCGTTCATATCATAGGTCCCGAGCTTGGCATCACTCTCCCGGGTATGACCGTTGTCTGCGGTGATAGCCATACATCCACCCATGGTGCTTTTGGTACTATAGCCTTTGGCATTGGAACCAGCGAAGTCGAAGAGGTTCTTGCTACTCAGTGTATCTTGCAATACAAACCAAAAACCATGAAGGTTGAAGTAAACGGCCGGTTACAGCCTGGTGTTGTTGCAAAGGACATTATCCTGTACATTATTTCCCGTTTATCTTCTGCGGGTGGTACAGGATATTTTATTGAGTTTGCCGGCTCTGCAATTACTTCCCTTTCTATGGAAGGGCGAATGACCATTTGTAATATGAGCATTGAGCTGGGTGCCCGGGGTGGTTTGATTGCCCCCGATGAAACAACATTTACTTATCTCAAGCGGCGAAGTTTCGCTCCTGTGTCTGAGGGGTGGAAAAGCGCGGTTGAGACCTGGAAAAGCCTGTCAAGTGATGAAGGCGCGGTCTATGATCAGGTAGAGGTATTTGATGCCAGTCAGATCGAACCAATGATCACTTATGGGACGAACCCGGGAATGGGAATGAAAGTTGGCGGCTCAATACCCCGCATTGAAGAGATAAGCGCGAGCGAAAAGGAGTCTTTTCAAAAAGCACTTCGATACATGGGCTTCGATGCCGGAACATCCCTTCTAGGGCATCCCGTCGATTATGTGTTTATTGGAAGTTGTACCAATTCCCGGATTGAAGATCTAAGGCTCGTGGCCGGTTTTGTAAAAGGCCGGACAAAGGACCCAGAGGTTATTGCATGGATCGTTCCCGGCTCTCGCCAGGTTTTGGCACAAGCGATCGAAGAAGGTTTAGACGAAATCTTTAGAGAATCGGGATTTGAATTAAGGGAGCCCGGTTGCTCTGCCTGCCTTGGCATGAACGAAGACAAGATACCGGCGGGGAAATACGCGGTGTCTACATCCAATCGAAATTTTGAGGGTCGGCAGGGTCCCGGTTCGAGAACGATCTTGGTTAGTCCCCTAACCGCCGCTCTTGCTGCGGTAACCGGTCGTATAGGCGATATAACTAAACACCTTTCATGAACAAACCGGTCTTTAAAACGCTCATTTCAACGGCTGTTCCTCTACCGATTGAAAACATAGACACCGATCAGATCATTCCAGCCCGTTTTCTTAAAGCGACAAGTCGTGAAGGATTTGGCAAAAATCTGTTTGTCGACTGGCGTTATAACGAAGATGGATCCTTAAAGGCAGGTTTCGGCCTTAATACTTCTCGGTATAGTGGAAGCGTACTGGTAACTGGGAAGAACTTTGGCTGCGGGTCAAGCCGAGAGCATGCCGCCTGGGCCCTTTATGATTACGGCTTTAGGGTGATCATCTCCAGCTTTTTTGGGGATATCTTTACAAGCAACAGCCTTAACAATGGCTTGCTGCCGGTTGTCGTGGAGCCAGGTTATCTTTCTCGTCTGTTCCATGAAATAAGCGTTAACCCGGGCACCCTTTTCTCAGTTGATCTTAAAAATCAAGAGCTGAAAGTCATTCCCGCTAGTTCACATGCCAGTCCCTATACCAGTTTAGGATTGGAAAAGGTGCGGTTCGACATCAACCTATACAAGAAAACGTGCCTCTTCAACGGGTTCGACGATATCGACTATGTTTTGAATCAGATGGATCATATCAAAGCGTATGAAGAAAGACAACAGGTAAATTTCTAATGGGCGCGAGGAAGAAAATATTGGTGATTGGTGGAGACGGAATTGGCCCCGAAGTTACCCGCTGGGGTAAGGAGGTTTTGCAGGCAGTCGCAGCGGGATACGAGCACGAATTTACGTTTGAAGAAGCGCTCATGGGTCATGCAGCGATCGAGGCTACTGGCGAGCCTCTTCCTCAGGCCACCCTTGACAAGGCACGCAACGCCGACGCGGTGCTTTTTGGTGCGATAGGACACCAGAAATACGATCTTAACCCCGGCCTTTTAGTACGACCAGAGCAGGGCCTGCTTAAATTGCGCAAAGAACTTGGTTTATACATGAATGTAAGGCCTATAAGAGTATTTAATGAATTGCTTTTCGCCTCTCCTCTTAAGGCAGATATTATCAGGGGCGCCGACATTCTATTTTTCAGAGAGCTTACCGGCGATGTTTATTTTGGCGCGAAAACTCGCAGCGACGATGGAAACACGGCCTCAGATCTGATGGTCTATTCCAGGTTTGAAGTTGAACGTATAGCACACAAAGCATTTGAGGCTGCCATGGCGAGACGAAAAAAAGTGTGCTCAGTTGACAAGGCAAACGTACTTGAAAGCTCTAGGCTTTGGCGCGAAACGGTACAGCTCGTTTCAACCCAGTATCCCGAAGTGGCTATTGAGCATATGTTCGTTGATACCGCGGCAATGCAGCTGATACGCGAACCAACCCGGTTCGATGTCGTACTTACCGGAAACCTGTTTGGAGATATTCTTACTGACGAAGCTTCTCAGATTGCGGGTTCTATGGGAATGCTGGCTTCGGCCTCAACAGGAAGTATGGCTGGAGTCTTTGAACCTATTCACGGCTCGGCACATGAACTGGCGGGTAAAAACCTTGCTAATCCACTTGCTTCCATACTAAGTGCTTCACTTATGCTTGAAATTGCTTTTGGATTAAAAAAGGAAGCTGCCGCGGTCGTAAGCGCTATTGAGAGAGTTCTCAGACTGGGATTTAGGACCAATGACATTGCAGACGCGGATACAGAACCTGCAAACCTCTTGAGAACCAATGAAATGGGATCAAGAATTGCTGAATTGATTTAAGAGTATGAGCCAGAACGTTTCAATTTTTGACACCACCTTAAGAGACGGAGAACAAGTGCCCGGCTGCCAGCTTACAACTGACGAAAAGATCTCTATCGCCCTTAAACTCGAAGCGCTTGGAGTTGACATCGTTGAAGCGGGATTTCCGGTTTCGAGTCCGGGGGATTTTAATTCGGTCACAGAAATCTCGAAGGTGCTTGTAGTGCCGGTGATCTGCGCCCTTTCACGGGCGGTAAAAGAAGATATTGACATTGCCGCCGAAGCCCTGCGTTACGCCAAAAGAAAGCGAATTCATACAGGTATTGGAGCGTCAGACGTTCACATCCTGAACAAATTTAACAGTAATCGCCAGGAGATATTGGAACGGGCGATTTGGGCGGTTGGGTACGCAAAAAGATTTATTGAAGACATTGAGTTTTACGCCGAGGATGCCGGCCGTGCAGATCTCCCGTTTTTGGCCCGTATGATCGAGGGTGTGATAAAAGCCGGTGCGACAGTGGTGAATATCCCAGATACGAATGGCTATTGCACCCCTGATCAATATGGCTACATTATAAAATATCTAGCTGAGAACGTTAAAAATATTCATAAGGCCACCATTTCTGCCCACTGTCATAATGATCTTGGACTTGCGACCGCTAATTCCCTTGCCGGGGTTATTAATGGTGCCAGGCAGGTTGAGTGCACGGTCAATGGAATCGGCGAAAGAGCCGGGAATACTTCGCTTGAAGAAATCGCGATGGTGCTTAAGACTCACCCGGCTCTTGGTTTCAAGACTGGCGTTAGGCACGAACGTATCTATCCGATTAGCAGACTTGTCTCAGAAATGATGCATATGCCGGTGCAGCCCAATAAAGCGATCGTAGGAAGTAACGCCTTTGCTCACTCTTCAGGAATTCACCAGGATGGATTTCTAAAGCACCGGGAGAATTATGAAATAATAGATCCCGCCGATGTAGGCTTCCCCAAGGCAAGCATCGTACTGACCGCACGCAGCGGGAGGCACGCACTCAAGCACCGCCTTGAAATATTGGGTTACTCATATGACAAGAAAGAACTTGATGTGTTTTACGTAAACTTTCTCCACCTCGCCGATCAGAAGAAGGCTGTTCTGGATGAAGATCTTGAAGCACTGGCCAATCAATTTCAGGAGTCCTGATCTGAGCGCCGGTATGATCGTTGCCTTAAGAAATGGCCCTTATGTAATGAGCCGGGCAATAAAGAACGCCGCTCCAGCTGCCAAAGCCCCTATAGCGGTTATTTTAAAAGCGCCGCGCACTGCGTCCTGACCAGTTAGTCGGCTCTTGTAATACCCAAACAGGAATAAACATATCACAGTTACCAGTGCAGACCAAGCAAGTCCGTGTGATGGTTTGATAGTGAGCATATACGGTATAAGAGGAACGATACCTCCTGCGATGTAGGAGACGCCGATTGTAAGGGCGCTGTTTCGCGCACGGTTAGAGTCTGGTTTTTCAAGGCCAAGCTCAAACCTCATCATAAAATCGACCCAGCGGTCCTTGTCAGAAGATATCTCAGTGGCTACTTCATCAAGAATGCGCTGGCTAAGTCCGTACTCGGCGAAAACTTCCCTTATCTCCTCACGCTCCATATCGGGAACCCGCTCGATCTCTTCGTATTCACGTTTAATTTCGCTTTCGTAATGCTCGATCGCAGTTTGCCCGGATAAGAAACCACCAAGACCCATTGCAATCGATCCCGCCGCGATCTCGGCAAGACCGGCCGTTATAACCAGCGCATTGGTATGTACCGCACCGCTTATTCCGGCTGCAAGGGCAAAAGGCACCGTCAAGCCATCGGACATGCCAATGACGACATCCTGTATAAAGGCCGAACTTCGGAGATGTGCTTCGGAATGAACATGGGGATGACTTTCTGTAAGACTCATATGGTCGCTTCCTGGATCGCAACGGTTTGCTCGATCGCGAATGCCTCTCGTACCTTCTCAACAAAATCCAGCTTCTCCCAGGTAAAAAGTTCAACGTCCATCCTAACCTCTTTACCGTCGGGACTTCTAAACGTTTTCGTGACAGTTTTACTTTCCCGGCCCATGTGGCCATAAGCGGCCGTTTCAAGGTAGATGGGTTTACGGAGCTTTAGCCGCTGTTCAATAAAATAAGGCCGCATGTCAAAAAGCGTTTCAACTTTGACCGCTATTTCACCGTCTGTCAACCCGAGATGACAGGTTCCATATGTGTTGATGTAGATACCCATGGGTTCTGCTACGCCAATGGCATAGGAAACCTGCACCAGGACTTCGTCGCAAACTCCTGCGGCAACAAGGTTCTTTGCAATGTGCCGGGTTGCATATGCCGCCGAACGGTCGACCTTTGAGGGGTCTTTACCCGAAAAGGCACCGCCTCCATGCGCTCCCTTACCGCCGTACGTATCAACGATGATCTTTCGACCAGTTAAACCGGTGTCACCATGCGGCCCCCCGATTACAAATTTGCCGGTAGGATTAAGGTGATATTTGATATCACTTGTAAAAAGGGCCTGTAACGAAGGTTTTAATTTGGCTTTAACTCTGGGAATAAGCAGGTTAATAAGATCGTGGCTAATCTTGTCGCCCATCTTTTGCTCGTCACTGTCAAAATCATCGTGCTGTGTCGAGATTACGATAGCGTCTATACGCAAGGGCTTATTATTGTCGTCGTATTCGATCGTCACCTGAGATTTTGCGTCGGGCCTGAGGTAAGGTATTTCAGTTCCTTCACGGCGCATAGCGGCAAGTTCTCTTAGGAGAAGGTGGCTCAGATCTAAAGCCAAAGGCATGTAATTATCGGTTTCCCGGGTGGCATACCCAAACATCATCCCCTGATCACCGGCCCCCTGTTGTTCTTTCTCCTGCTTATCCACACCCTGGTTAATGTCTTTCGACTGCTCATGAATTGCCGAAAGTATCCCACAGCTATCGGCTTCGAACATATACTCACTATGTGTATACCCTATTTTACGAATAACGTCCCGGGCGATCTGCTGAACGTCGAGATAGATGCGCGACCTTACTTCGCCGGCAAGCACTACCTGGCCAGTGGTGACCAGGGTCTCGCAGGCGACCTTCGATTCTGGATCAAAAGCAAGAAAGTTGTCAATAAGCGCATCAGAGATCTGGTCTGCGATTTTATCAGGATGTCCCTCAGAGACAGATTCTGATGTGAATAGATAAGACATAGTATTGTATTATTTAAAGATCTTAAAGACCGAAGACAGGCAGTGGCGCGCGGGCTGAAGTAGCAACCTGTTTTAGCATTTTTTTACGTGGTTGCAAATCAGTCAAATCGATCCACCGGTTGTAAAAATAAGAAACCGAAAGGAATAATTTAGTTTTGCGTTGCCAACATGAGTAAAAAGCACAGAACAACCGGGGGTATCATGTATTCCACGAATCCGGAACAGCCGCTCGACGGCCTCACAAAGCAAAGTGCGCTAAACAGCCAGGCAAACTCTTTGAAACAAAATTTGCGCATTTCACTTGACAAGAAGCAGCGCGCCGGAAAATCGGTCACACTTGTCTCGGGCTATGCTGGGAATCCTGATATCCTGGAAGAATTAGGGCGGCTTCTAAAATCGAAATGCGGAGTTGGAGGCTCGTGTAAAGACGGTCTGATCATCATTCAGGGAGATTTTAGACAAAAAGTCGCTGAAATCCTGCAGAACGAAGGCTATAAAGCGAAAGTCATCTGACTCACGCCTACAAATTAAGTGCAATTTGTACCGGAGAACCCAAAGCTACAATGCACGAAAATTAACGCAGAATTTAATTGTAAGATAACTCTGTAAGTTCAGATGGTTAACGGCATGGGCTTGTACGCCAGTTGCTTTCAAATGTTTCACTAATTTAAACAAAAATTTTTTTTATAATGAATTATTCTATTTTTGTCATAACCACTAGAACACAGACTAATTATTATTAAACATGGCAACAGCACCACAACCCACAGTTAAGACAAGCGCGACTCCTGCAAAAGGAAAATCTAATTCGGCCCTGGCTTCGCTGGGCGTTATCATTTGTTTAATCGCTGGATGGCTTATTTACAGGTTCATACTTGGAGATTCTCACAATTTTCAAAACGGTGATATAAGCGACAAGGGCGAGGCAATCGCCGGCAGTGGTGTTGAACACTGGTTCGGCGTTATACATAAGGGTGGCTTTATCGTTCCAATTCTTATCGGACTGGTTCTTATCAACATCTCTTTCTCTATTGAAAGGGCAATTACCATAGGCCGGGCAGCAGGCAGGTATTCTGCCGCCGAGTTTGTTCGTAAGATTCGCAGCTTTTTAAATACAGGTAATATAGACAGTGCAATTAAAGAATGTGATGTACACCAAGGTTCGATCGCTAATATTGTAAAGTCCAGTCTTTTTAAATACAAGGAAATGGAAGCAGATCCAAGCCTAGACCTTGAACAAAAAGAGCTTACTATCCAGAAAGAGGTTGAAGAGTCCACTAATCTTGAGATGCCTATGCTTGAAAAGAATCTGGTCATAATCGCTACTCTTACTTCCGTTTCGACTTTAATCGCCTTACTTGGAACTGTATTAGGTATGATTAGGGCGTTTTCATCCCTTGGCGCTGCCGGCGGAGCGGTAGATGCCTCAGGTCTTTCAACCGGTATTTCTGAAGCATTAGTAAACACAGCCCTCGGAATCGCCAATGCTGCACTTGCAACCATTCTTTACAATATATTCACAACCCGTATTGACAAGATTACTTATGCAATTGACGAGGCTGGGTACAGTATCGTTCAAACGTTCGCTGCCCGCCATGGTGGTGCACCTATTGGCGGCTCGGTTTCATCTGGTACCGGTTATGGTACCGGCTCAGTTGGGTCTGTTTCCTCGAACGTAACTTCAGCTGGAGCAACAGCAGGCAGAATTTAAAGAAAAAATGGGGTCGATATAAGTTTAGCCCCATCTAGACTCTCTTTAAAGTCCAGTTAACGAGCAGAACGAATAACCTGTCTGTAGTATAAAAAAACCGGTTATTCGTTTTTCTTATTCAATGGTATATATAAGTATGGTTAATTAATCAGTAATGGCGAAGGCAAAAGTTGCGCGTAAAAGTACCTGGGTTGATATGACCCCGTTTGTTGATGTTGCGTTTCTTCTCTTGACGTTTTTCATGCTAGCCACGAAATTTAAGCCGGCCGAAGTCGTTCAGATCGATACGCCAACCTCAACAGCTCAAATTCCTATTCCAGATAACACGGTACAGATCGCGGTTGATCCGAAGAGCAGGGTCTTTATTGGTTATGATGGCCCTAGAACCAGGGGTAAGGTGTTAGATTTGATTGCTAAAAATTATAATACATCATTTACCCCTGCCGAAAAGAACAGCTTTATGAACCTTGAGCAATTTGGTGTACCAATAAGCCAGCTAAAGTCTTTTCTTGATCTTAGCTCGGAGCAGCAAAAGGTAACCGTAAAAACGGTGACCGGTGTACCCGTCGATTCGTCAAAGAACGCGACCAACAAGGACTTCGACAATTATGTGCGTTACGGGCGTATTGCAAATCCCAGAGCCGTAATAGCTATAAAAGGTGACCGCAACGCAGGTATACCCATCTATAACAAGATCATTCAGGTACTGCAAGACCAGCAAGCTAACCGCTTTAACCTCATAACCGGTATGGAGTCTGGGAGGCAGCGTTAAACCCGGGTTTAAACACTTATTACATATAATTAAACACATAACAATCTAAACGAGCGATGGCAGATATAGAAGCAGGTGGCGGCGGGCACAAGGATGGCAAGAAAGGCCGTAAAAAATCATCTACCCGGGTTGACTTTACACCAATGGTAGATCTTGGCTTTTTATTAATCACCTTTTTCATGCTTACGACCAGCATGACAAAGCCGAAAACAATGGAGATTCAGAAGCCCGACAATAAAATTAAGGAGGAGGATAGAAATAAGCTTAAAGCTTCACAAGCTCTAACTTTAATTCTCACCAAGGACAATAAGATCGTTTATTATTTAGGACTATTCAATGATCCGAAAGGACCCCAGGTGGCGCCGCATGTAATTGGCTACGGGCCAGACGAACTCAGAAAATTGTTAAAGGATGAAAACAGCAAACGGAATCCCGAGGCAGGCACTATCGCCGCTGATAAGGACCTTGCCGAGTCAGGACGAATGACCGCAGATGAATATAAAAAAGCGCGGGCCGAAATTGAAGATAAATACAAAGACAAAGCGCTTTTTGTGCTTATTAAGACAGATGACCGGGCGAAGTATAAAAATTTGATTGATGTACTTGACGAAATGAGCATAACTAATATACGCTCATATGCTATCGTAAATATTATTCCGCAAGAGACAGCAATGGCAGCGAGCCTTGTTAAGTAGTTTAAAGTTCAGTAGATGACGTGAGTTGTTTCACGATTTGTTCCACGACTTATAATTTGATAAAATGGCTTTATTAAATAAGATTGATCTTCAGGAAGACGAATGGGTAGATCAGGTTTTCCTTGGTCGCAATCATCAGTACGGTGCCTATGTACTGCGCACGACTTACACGCGCAATGTGCTAACGGCCGTGGGCATCGCGATCGTAGCCTCCGTTTTAATTTTGTTGGTTCCTAAGGCTCTTGCCATTATCAACAATTCCCACCAGGAAGTAGTGATCGCCGATGTTACAAAACTTGCGCCTCCTCCGCCAGTTGATAAGCAGGCTCCGCCTCCCCCACCTCCTAAGACACCACCGCCTCCTCCGGTAAAAACAACGATTAAGTTTACTCCGCCAGTAGTGAAGCGTGACGAGGAAGTGAAGAAGGAAGATATACCTCCTCCAGTGTCAGAAACCAAGAAGGTCGATATCGGCGCGGCCACCGTTAAAGGAGATGATAAAGCGGTGGATATTCCCGAAGAAACGCCAAAGGCGGCTGCGGCAGGTGAAGACCCTAATAAAATCTTTGTGTCAGTTGAGCAAAGCCCTCAGTATCCGGGTGGAGAAGGTAATTTGTTGAACGATCTTAATAAATATCTTCAGAACCACTATCCGCCTGTGGCAAAAGAAAACAATATTCAAGGAAGGGTCACCGTAAACTTTGTCGTCGAGAAAGATGGTTCAGTTACTGCCGTTACGGTATTGCGTGGACAGGAACTTGGCGGTGGTCTTGCAGAAGCCGCGGTGGCCGCCGTTCACAGGCTAAAGAGATTCACTCCCGGAAGACAAAACGGAAACGCCGTTCGAGTATCGTACAGCGTCCCGGTTACTTTTAAACTGGAAGGGGGTGAATAGTCAAGGAGGCTTTTGTTTGGTTTCTTAACATGATATTCTTTTGAGATGTCCGTAACAGAATCTGATCATTCAGAGAAGAAATCGCCCGTTGCGCGATTTCTTCTCATTTTAAACGTGGCCCTTCCAATTGCAATCCTGGTGGCAGGGGCCCTTATAATTCGGACTCCCAGACTGCCTAATGTAGATTCTACGGTCCAAAAGAATATAATAGGCGTCTTATTCGTGATTTACGCCTTTTACCGCTTTTATCAAGTTTACAAGAAGTTTCAGTCCGGTGATTAAGTGCGCTTTTTGCTTATATCTTTTTGGTTATCTAAGCTTGTTGCTAGAAGGATGTAATCAAAATCAGACACCACAAAAGGTTGCCGATACGATGACAGAAGGAAAGATTCTTATCTCTGTGGACAACACCTTTGAGCCGATCGTAAAACGGGAGATCGACGCCTTTGAATATGATTTCCCAAAAGCTCGCATAATACCCAGGTTTAAGAACGAAAGTAAGGTGTTCGCAGATCTCATGAAGGATTCTACCTTTTTCGCCATTACGTCACGCAAATTTACGCCACAGGAATTAAGGCATTATGATAAGGGTCATGTTGAAGCTTACCAGAACGAACTTGCTAAGGACGCAGTCGCCCTTATTCTCAATCCCCATAATCAGGATACCACTTTTACCATGTCAGATGTACGCAAGCTTTTTAATGGAAAAGCGTTAACCTGGCAGTCCCTCCACCCAGGGAAAAGGAAAGGACCGTTGAACCTTGTTTTTGATGATATCAACAGTAGTACAGCCCGGTTCATGACAGACGTGGGCTCGAATAGTTCTTTGAAAGCTAAAAATATATACGCCCTTCACGATAATGTGGCCGTGATCAACTATGTTGCAGCGCACCCTGAAGCTATTGGTGTGATTGGGGTTAACTGGATCAGCGACAGCAAGGACAGTACCTCACTGTCGTTCTCAAAAAAAATTACTGTTGCCGCTATCGCCCCCGATCATGGTGAGAAGGGAGAAGGAGAGTATTATAAACCTTATCAGGCCTATATCGCCCAGGACTTCTACCCGTTGACAAGGCACATCTATTCCTTGAGTGTGCAAGGTTACAAGGGCTTGGGCACGGGTTTTGCCCTTTTCATTAACGGCGATAAAGGCCAGCGGATCTTTCTTAAATCAGGACTGGTTCCAATTCATGGTATAGTACGGATAGTCGAGTTCAAATAAGCTTAATTTCACTAAATAATGACTAGCAAAGAAATAGTTAGAATAGCACTTGCGGTAAGTATGACCGCCGTTTCGACCGGCACGGTCTTCAATGTAAAAGCTCAAAAGATTGAGGATGCTCTAAAAGCGATCAGTTATGAGCAGTTTGACAAGGCCAAAGGTATCCTGTCCCGTATGAACACGCCAGATGCAGCCTATTTCCTTGGAAACGTTTACTACAGGCAGGGAATAACGGATTCGGCAAAAGTAGCTTTTTCTAAGATTCCAGCGAATTCGCCCTACTCGGCCATTGGCCAGGCGCTTTCAACAGGTTCTGATGGAAACGCGGCAGCGTCGAAGCAGGCCCTTGACCGTGCAGCTTCTCAAACTGGGCGGGATTATCTGGCTACGCTGGAAGCAGGAAAAGCCTACCTGGAAATTCCTGGCAGCCCGGAGCAAAATTCGAAATCAGCTGTAAATGTCCTCAACCGAGCAGTGGCAATGAAAAACAAGAATGACCAAGTTTACCTTGCCCTTGGTGACGCCTATATTGCGATAAACGGAGGCATGGCAGCTACCAATTACACCCAGGCCGCAACCATGAACCCTGCTTCGCCAGAGCCTTATGTGCATCTTGCAGCATTATACAGAAGGGCCCGCAACGCGAAGGAATCTCTTGCTAATGTCGCCCAGGGAATTGCTAAGGACGCTAATTTTGGTCCAAACTACCGTGAGCAGGCCGAGACTTACCGTACTACACAAAAATTTGCCGACGCGGTTGCCTCTTATGAAAAATACCTAAGCCTTACAGACCGCTCCATTAGCAGCCGGGTCCGGTATATTCAGTTCTTGTATTTTGCAGACGACTTTGAAAAAGCCAATAGCGAGCTAGCCGATTTGAAGTCCCACGTCAAAGATTTTAGCAAGTTCCCCGCAATGTACAGGCTAGACGCTATTTCAGACTACGCCATTGGTATTAAAAATAAAGACAAAGCGAAGTTAGCCGCTGGACTTTCCTCGATGAATCAGCTTTTCGCACAGCAATCGGTGAAACCACTCCCTATAGACTACGCCACTTTAGGGAAGCTCCAATCTGCGAACGGGAACGATTCATTGGCCATTCAGACGCTAGAAAAAGCTATTACGCAGGACTCAGCCCATGCCGAAGATCTGTATGGAGCACTGACTGATGCCTATCTCGCCAAAAAGAATTACAAGGGAGTTGCGGCGATGTATGACAGGCGTTTGAACCAGGGAGATACCGCTATAGCCAATTACACATTTTCTGGAATATACAGTTACTTGGGCCAGGCGAATGCTAAAAAACCCGATACGGCTGTCCTTCATCATGCCGATGCCAATCTTGCTAAGGTAATCGAAAAGCAGCCGTCATATATCCCAGGTTACGTCTATAGAGGATATATCAATGTTCTGCTGGACCCTAGTACGAAACGCGGACTAGCACAACCCTTTTTCCAAAAGATCATTGAACTGTCGACGAGCGATCCAAAATTTCAGCAGCAGGTTTCAACCGATCCGAAATATAAAAACTACCTGGTCAAAGCCTATGAGTATATGCTCTATTACAACTTCCAAAAGAAGGACATAGCTGGAGCGAAAGATATAGGCCAAAAGTTGCTTGCTGTAGATCCTAAAAATGAAAAAGCCGAAGCCATTTTGAAACAGAAGTAGCCGCCGGGATTCGGTACTAATTTGGTAGACTTTCGAGATGAGTGAATTTCGAAAGTCTTTTTTATTTTTGTCTTTTAATAATTCAAGCTTGTTCCTCCTTCACAGCGCAATTCAAATTTTAAAAGAAGTCCAGCCGGATCGCGTTTCCAGCCGTCCGTCAGATTTCCTGCCAGTGGTGCTGCAAATGGGTGTCGCCCTCGCATTTATTTGTGTAAGTATGTGGGCCACTCATCAGCTAGGTCCCAAACGAAAGACACTGGCAAAGCTGGTTTCATTTGAATCGGGCATTAAGTCTGTTGGTAACGCGAGGGCCCCTTTCTCCGTAAAATACTTCCTTATAGCGATATTATTTGTCTTGTTCGACGTTGAAGTGATATTCATGTATCCATGGGCTGTGAATTTTAAGGAGCTTGGCGTTCAGGGTCTGTGGGAGATGATAACATTTATGGCCTTTTTGCTGTTGGGGTTTATATACATCGTTCGCAAAGGTGCCCTTGACTGGGAGTGATTTTGATTGAAAGCGATGTTGACGGTGATGTTGACTATTTATAAGATTAAATGAGTGATTATGACTGCGAATAACGAAATTACTTTAGTGCCGCCTCCACCTGGTATTGAGGGCTCTGGTTTTTTCGCCACTAGTCTCGACAAAGTTGTTGGACTGGCACGTTCTTACTCATTATGGCCGCTTCCGTTCGCGACATCCTGTTGCGGGATCGAGTTTATGGCGACTATGGGTTCTCATTATGATTTTTCAAGGTTCGGCTCAGAACGCCCGAGCTTTTCGCCCCGCCAGGCCGATCTTCTCATGGTCATGGGCACTATCGCAAAAAAGATGTCGCCGGTACTCAGGCAAGTATACATTCAAATGGCCGAGCCCCGGTGGGTTATTGCGGTAGGCGCGTGCGCTTCAAGCGGCGGTATTTTCGACAGCTATTCGGTCTTGCAGGGTATTGATGAGATCATTCCTGTCGATGTATATGTTCCTGGGTGCCCGCCGAGGCCTGAGGGTATTATCGACGGGTTTAACCGTATTCAGGACCTGGTTCGTGGCGAGTCTGTTCGAAGAAGGGAATCGGCAGAGTACAAGGAACTGCTGGCAAAATACGGGATCGAGTAATGCCTGAGCTCATAGACCTGGCGACAGCAACCGAGACACCACCACCAACAGAAAATCAGTTGTTATTTGCCAAAATCAGAACTATATTCCCCACGGCAACAGATTTTAAAGACCCTTACGGCCTGCTTACCGTTGAGATAGGCGCCACAGATGTTGTGCCCTTAATAACCTTTTTAAAGGAAGAACTAGGGTTTCAATTTCTGACAGATCTCTGCGGGATGCACTTTCCCGGTGGACATAAAAGTCATCCTTCTGAGTGGGGACTTTATGTAAATGGCCCAGCCGTTCGTGAAGGCTCCGGTTCGGCTGTAGAGCGCGGGACGGCAGGTCCCGAAATCCCAGGCACGTCACAATCGGTCGAACCTGGCGCAGGCTCATCGTATAGCGCAGGTTCTGCGGCTAACAATGCTTACGATCAGGGCTTTGAGCAGGCTCAAGCTCAAGTTCAGGACGCGCACGAGGCGCATTTAAGAGGTGAGCAGCCAATTCCAAAAACAAAAGGTGAACTCGGTGTTGTCTACCACCTTCACGCGCTCGCTTCAAACATCCGGATACGGGTTAAGACATTCTTTGAAGCATCAAAGCCCGAGGTCGACACCCTTACGGGGCTTTTTAAAGGTGCCAACTGGATGGAGCGCGAAACGTATGACTTTTATGGGATAATCTTCAGAGGTCATCCTGACCTGAGGCGAATACTAAATGTCGACGAAATGATCGCGTTCCCCATGCGCAAGGAATTTCCGTTGGAGGACCAGCACAGGAAAGATAAACAGGATCAATTTTTTGGACGGTAAGTTATGGCGCATATAGATCTGATCGGCGAACTTGAAAAACAGACCAACACCTTAAATCTGGGACCTACGCATCCAGCCACACATGGAGTTTTCCAAAATGTGCTGGAAATGGACGGCGAACGTATCGTAAGCGGCGTGTCAACCATTGGCTATATTCACCGGGCATTTGAAAAGATTGCCGAGCACCGGCCATTCTATCAGATTACACCACTTACCGACCGGCTCAATTACTGCTCTTCTCCAATCAACAATATGGGGTGGCACATGACTGTTGAGAAGCTCATCGGAGTAAAGATGCCGAAGCGCGTTGATTATCTTCGCGTGATCATTATGGAGCTTGCGCGTATCTCTGACCATTTAATATGCAATGGCATCCTTGGTGTTGACACAGGTGCTTTCACTGGCTTTTTATGGCTCATGGAAGAGCGCGAACATATTTATGAGATCTATGAAGAAGTTTGCGGCGCGCGGCTAACCACGAACATAGGTCGTATAGGAGGTTTCGAGCGTGATTTTAATTCGATCGCCTTTGATAAGATCAACAAGTTCCTTAAAAATTTTCCGTTAGTTCTTAAAGAATTCGAAAAGTTGTTTAACCGCAATCGCATTTTTATAGACCGTTGTACTGGGGTTGGCGCAATAAGCGCCGAAGACGCGCTTTCCTATAGCTGGAGCGGTCCAATACTCAGGGCTGCAGGGGTTGATTATGACGTTCGGGCAATGAATCCTTATTCTTCGTATGAAGACTTTGATTTTGACATACCTGTTGGCACCTCGGGCGATGTATATGACCGGTATGTGGTACGAAATGAAGAGATATGGCAAAGTCTGCGGTTGATCACCCAGGCCATGGAAAAGATCAAGAAAGAGCCACCGGGAGTTTTTCACGCAGACGTCCCTGAATATTTCCTGCCTGCAAAAGAGGACGTATACACCAAAATGGAGGCCCTTATCTACCACTTCAAAATTGTCATGGGTGAGATAGATATCCCGGCGACAGAGGTTTATCATGCCGTTGAAGGCGGTAATGGAGAACTCGGCTTTTATCTGGTGACCGACGGTGGCCGGGCGCCTTTCAGGCTTCATTTTCGCCGGCCGAGCTTTATCAATTACCAGGCATATGCCGAGATGTCCAAAGGCGATCTTTTGTCTGATGCGATCATTAATATGAGTAGTCTCAATGTTATTGCCGGGGAGCTGGACGCGTGATCATGAACCAAGCGAATATAAGCGTAAATACTAGCCCTGAGTCCGGCTTTCCTGACAGCCTGCGTCAAAACATCGCCGGCCTTAGATCCCTTTACCCTGAAGGGCGATATAAAAGCGCCCTGCTCCCGGCCCTTCATTTTGCACAGGCTTATTATGGTTGGCTTAGCCCAGGCACGATGGACCGGGTAGCGTCTTTACTGGAGATCGAACCCATCGAAGTGTATGAAGTGGCAAGCTTTTACAGTATGTATCACCTTGCTCCAGTCGGAAGGTTTGTTCTTGAAGTTTGCCGTACCTCTCCGTGCTGCCTTGCAGGAGCCGAAAAAATCATTTCATATCTTGAGCAGTCGCTTGAGATAAAGGTCGGAGAAACTACAGCCGATGGGGTCTTTACCTTGAAGACCGTCGAGTGCCTTGCCGCGTGTGGTACTGCGCCAGTTCTGCAAATTGGCCCATCGTACGAGTACCACGAGAATCTAACTGAGAAAACGGTGATCGAACTGCTAGATCGTCTAAGAGCCCAGCACCGGACCGAACAACAAAATTTGCACCTGTCATAATCCAATGGCTCAAAAAATATTGCTTGAACATATAGACGTCCCTGGTATCGCGACTATGAAAACATATAAGGCGAACGGCGGGTACCAGGCCCTTGCTAAAGCGCTTAAGGAGATAGCACCGCAGGATATCGTTGAAGAAGTCAAAAAGTCTGGCTTGCGTGGAAGGGGCGGTGCCGGTTTTCCAACAGGCATGAAATGGAGCTTTCTCGCGAAACCCGAAGGCAAACCACGCTACCTGGTATGCAATGCCGACGAAAGCGAGCCCGGGACATTTAAGGACCGCTACCTGATGTCGAGGCTTCCTCATCTGCTCATCGAGGGAATGATCATTTCCAGTTATGCATTAGGGGCTAACACGTCCTACATCTACGTTCGCGGCGAAATGATGCCGGTTATAAGGATCCTGGAAAGGGCCGTAGCAGAAGCGAAACTCGCGGGTTTTCTTGGTAAAAACATCCTTGGCAGCTCATTTGATCATGAGATCGTAGTTCATCCCGGCGCAGGTGCTTATATATGCGGCGAAGAGACGGCTTTGATCGAATCACTTGAAGGCAAACGGGGCAATCCGCGGATCAAGCCTCCCTTTCCGGCAATATCTGGCTTGTATAATTGCCCGACTGTCGTCAACAACGTTGAATCCATCGCTTCGACGGTTGCTGTCATTACAATGGGCGGCGAAGCCTACTCGAAGATCGGTATAGGAAAAAGTACAGGGACGAAACTAATTTCGGCTTCAGGCAACATCGCCCGGCCCGGGGTGTACGAGATAGAACTCGGACTTCCTGTTGAAGAGTTCATTTATTCAGACGAGTATTGCGGCGGGATAGCCGGTAACAGGCAGCTTAAAGCGGTGGTCGCCGGAGGTTCTTCGGTTCCTATTCTTCCTGCCTCTCTCATACTCAAAACTGCATCTGGCGAACCCCGGCTTATGAGTTACGAATCACTTGCCGACGGCTCATTTCAAACCGGCACAATGCTAGGCTCAGGCGGATTTATCGTTTATGATGAGAATGCTTGTATCGTCAGGAACACCTGGAATTTCACGCGTTTTTATCATCATGAATCCTGCGGTCAGTGTTCACCCTGCCGTGAGGGAACGGGCTGGATGGAAAAGGTGTTGCACAGGCTTGAATATGGGCATGGTAAAATGAGTGACATGGACCTGCTCGTCGACGTCGCGCGAAAGATCGAAGGAAATACCATTTGTCCGCTTGGAGATGCCGCTGCCTGGCCGGTGGCAAGCGCGATACGGCATTTCAGAGATGAATTCGAATGGCATGTTCGAGAACCTCAGGAAGCCTTGCGGCGCAATTATGGATTGCAAAATGTCGAAACCGTATTAGTCTGATGGCTAGAGTAACAATTGATAATGTAGAGGTCGAAGTAGTCGATGGGACAACAATACTGAATGCCGCGCGGGCGATAGGCGGCGCGCTTGTGCCTCCGGCAATGTGCTACTACAGTAAGCTGCAGGATAGCGGCGGTAAGTGCCGTACTTGCCTGGTTAAGGTAAGCAAGGGTTCAGATAAGGATCCCAGGCCTATGCCAAAACTTGTAGCCTCATGCCGCACCCCCGTTCAAGATGGGATGATGGTGCTTAACCGGCTTTCGGCCGAAGTGATCGAGGCCCGAAAAGGAATTGTTGAGATGCTGCTCATCAACCACCCGCTTGATTGCCCTGTTTGTGATCAGGCGGGTGAGTGCGATCTTCAGAACTTGGGCTATGAACATGGAAGTGATCAGACACGGTATGAATTCGATCGCCGTACGTTTGAACGTATAGACATTGGCGACAAGATCCAACTTCATATGAACCGCTGTATTTTATGTTACCGCTGTGTGTATGTTGCCGATCAGATCACCGACGGGCGGGTCCATGGGATACTCGGGCGGGGCGATGCGTCTGAGATCTCAACGTACATTGAACAAGCGATTGACAACGATTACTCGGGTAACGTCATTGATGTTTGTCCTGTTGGAGCGCTTACCGATAAGACGTTCAGATTCAAAAACCGGGTCTGGTTCACTAAGCCCGTCGATGCGCACCGCGACTGCGATAAGTGCAGCGGCAAAGTGGTACTTTGGTTCCGGGGTGAGGATGTGTTGCGTGTCACCGGCCGCAAAGACGTTAATGGTGAATTAGAAGCTTTTATCTGTAATACTTGCAGATTTGAACAAAAGAGCACCTTAGACTGGGTTATCGAAGGCCCAAGAAAGATCAACGATCATTCGGTTATTTCTCAGAACCATTATGAAGGACCGCTAGTGCCGGTTCTTACCGACCTGGAAACTGTTGGCATCCAACATTCCATGGTCACTGAAGGCCAGAGACTGCAGGCTGACATGTCACATATACCGCAGGACAAAGAATGAAAAGAATGATCAATTCCGAATGGACTTTACATTAATTCTTGAAAAGACGATTCTAGTCGTCATGGTGTTTGCCATCACTCTTATGGTGGCATTGTATGAAACACTAGCTGAACGGCGTATCGCCGGCTTTTTCCAGGACAGGCTTGGCCCTAACCGGGCTGGCTTTCAGGGTTTGTTGCAACCTCTGGCCGATGGGGTCAAAATGTTCTTCAAAGAGGAGATCATTCCGTCTCAGGCAAGCAGCTTCCTTTTTATTGCCGGCCCCTCGCTTGCCATGCTTACAGCCTGCATGACTAGTGCGGTAATTCCCTGGAGTTCAGACATTCATCTGGGCGACCGTGTGCTTCCTTTGCAGGTAGCAGACATCAATATAGGCGTGCTTTATATCTTCGGCGTTGTTTCCTTAGGAGTATATGGCGTGATGATAGGAGGTTGGGCGTCCAATAACAAATTCTCACTTCTTGGTGCGGTGAGGGCTGCTTCGCAAAATATCAGTTATGAAATCGCGATGGGGTTATCGGTGATCGCCCTTCTAATGGGAACCGGGACACTGAGCCTGCGAACTATCGTCGCTCAGCAGGGAGGCAACTTGTTCCATTGGAACTTTTTTCACCAACCTTTGGGATTCCTCATTTTTCTTGTTTGCGCCTTTGCAGAGACCAACCGCACGCCATTTGATCTTCCCGAATGTGAAACAGAGCTTGTTGGAGGGTATCACACCGAATACTCAAGTCTTAAGCTGGGCTTTTACCTTTTTGCCGAATATATCAATATGTTCATTTCCTCGGCAGTGATGGCAACCCTTTTTTTTGGAGGTTACCACTTCCCCGGCCTTGACCGTCTAGGACTATCGCCAAACGCGATGGCTCTCACCGGTCTGTTCGTCATTGCACTAAAAACTGCCTTTTTTATCTTTTTCTTTATGTGGATAAGGTGGACGATACCCCGTTTTAGGTATGACCAGCTTATGCGGCTTGGCTGGAAGATCCTTATCCCGCTCGCAATGTTCAATATTGTAATTACCGGGTTTTGGCTTACTTATACGCACTTTTAATCATGGAACCGCTAAGCAAGAAAATGAAGGTCCTTGAAAAGAGACCCATGAGCTTTTGGGAAAAGGCGTATCTGCCAGCTATTGGTCAGGGACTTTCTATCACCCTAAAGCATTTTTTTACAAAAAAGGCGACAATACAATATCCAGAAGAAACGCGAGAATTTTCGGAGAACTGGCGTGGACTTCACTCTTTAAAGCGCGATGAAAACGGAGCCGAAAGATGTACAGCGTGTGGATTATGTGCCCTGGCCTGCCCTGCCGAAGCGATCACTATGATTTCGGCCGAGCGCAAAAAGGGTGAAGAGCATCTTTACCGCGAAGAAAAGTATGCGGAAGTTTACGAAATAAATATGCTGCGCTGTATTTTCTGCGGTCTCTGTGAGGAAGCTTGTCCCAAGGAAGCGATCTATCTGGATGGCAACATTGTCCCCTCAAGTTTCAAGCGGGACGATTTCACCTACGGGAAAGACCGTCTGCTCGAGCCCATGTTGAAATAAGGCCGTTGGTTTTATTATGTTTGCTGGCCTTCCATAAAACTATGGACTACGATGATGCAATTCCTTTTTTTCTTTTTGGGCCTTGTTGCCGTGTTCGCTTCACTTAAGGTGATCTTGTCCAGAAACCCAATTCATTGCATCCTTTATCTGATCCTTACATTTTTCTCGCTTTCGGCGATCTATATCTTCATGCTCAACGCCCAGTTCATTGGTATAGTCAATATTATCGTATACGCCGGCGCGATCATGGTTCTGTTTCTTCATACGGTGATGTTCGTAAATTGGAATACCGAAGGCAGCGCTTCCAGGTCAAAATATGTGAGCATAAGTGGTATGCTGGCGGCCGGGGTACTACTTATCGTAATAACCGGGGCCTTAAAACTTACAGTACAAGGCTCTCTGCCCGGCGCAGCGGGTGGGCCCTTGACGCTCACTTCGATGGACATGGGATTGGTCAAGAATCTTGGACAGGTATTGTTCAGGAAGTTTCTGCTTCCGTTCGAAGTAGCATCGATCCTTTTCCTCTCGGCGATGGTTGGTGCTGTTCTGCTTGCCAAAAAAGAACCTGTGTAGATGCAACTTGAGAACCACTATTCCATGGAGTCTGTTCCGCTTCAATATTACATTTTCCTAAGTCTGACGATTTTCGTGATTGGAGTGGCCGGCGTCCTTACGCGTCGTAACGCGATCGTCATCTTTATGTCGGTTGAACTCATGCTAAATGCTGTCAATTTATTGTTAACGGCCTTTTCGGTGTTCTATGGGGACGCTTCGGCACAGGTGTTCGTTTTTTTTATCATGGCTGTCGCTGCCGCAGAAGTAGCTGTAGGTCTGGCGATCATTGTCATGATCTACCGCAACACCCGTACGATCGATATTGATGTGTTAAATAAGCTGAAGGGTTAGTTCATGGACTTTATCCGGTATATCCCTCTTTTCCCTTTGCTTGGGTTTTTAGTTAACGGCTTCTTAGGTAGTCGTCTTCGTCATGTCGCCAGTGGCTGGGTGGCCTGTGGCTCAGTGGCAATTTCATTTTTTCTCAGTGTTTTGGCTTTTACACGAATAGGGCACTTAGGTGCCTCTGGGGTAATCGTGCCTGTTTACGACTGGATACGCAGCGGCACCGTCCATATCCCGCTGGCATTTTTAGTTGATGGTTTAACGGCCGTCATGTTGCTTGTAGTTACCGGCGTTGGACTCCTGATCCACATTTATTCTACCGGGTACATGGGAGGCGACGAAGGGTACAGCCGGTATTTTGCGTGGCTAAACCTTTTTATCTTCTTCATGCTCCTTCTTGTCATGGGCTCGGGTTATGTGTCCATGTTCATTGGCTGGGAAGGGGTTGGATTATCCTCTTTTTTACTCATAGGTTTTTGGTTTGATCGCAAAGACTATAACGCTGCCGCACGCAAGGCCTTTGTGATGAACCGTATTGGAGATCTCGGGTTTCTACTTGGCATATTCTTGCTCTTTCGCGAATTTGGAAGTTTTGAATACAAGCCTATCTTTTCTGCACTCGCCGGACGCTCGGCTACAGTCGCTCCTTCCAGTCCGGTACTAACCTGGGCGGCAATCCTTCTTTTTATCGGTGCCGCCGGTAAAAGTGCCCAAATACCACTCTACACTTGGCTTCCAGACGCGATGGCTGGTCCGACACCGGTATCTGCACTTATACATGCTGCTACCATGGTTACAGCCGGCATTTACATGGTTGTTCGCTCGAACATCCTTTACCTTCTTGCCGTACCTGCGATGGATGTACTGCTTGTTGCGGGACTTGCGACCGCTGTCCTTGCCGCCTGTATTGCGATTACTCAGAATGATATTAAGAAGATCTTGGCCTACTCCACGGTAAGTCAGCTTGGATACATGTTCATGGGATTAGGGGCCGGGTCATTCAGCGCGTCAATTTTTCACGTCATTACACATGCCCTCTTCAAAGCTTTACTGTTCCTTGGCGCCGGAAGTGTTATACACGCGCTAACTGGAGAACAGGATATAAGACGCATGGGCGGGCTTTCAAAGCTCCTGCCCGTTACATGGATGTGTATGCTTGGAGCAAGTTTGGCGATAAGCGGAGTACCTCCGTTTTCGGGCTTCTTCTCAAAGGATGAGATCCTTGCCAGTGTTTACCGGGTAAGTCCAGGTCTATGGGTTTTGGGGGTTGCTTGTTCCATGTTAACGGCCTTTTATATGTTTAGAATGTTGTTTATCGCTTTTGGAGGTGCTTATCGGGGAACCGAAGAATCACGCGCTCACCTGCATGAGCCCGGCCTGGCCATGACTTTGCCGCTCGTAATACTTGGCGTATTGACGGTGTTCGGGGGCTTGATCAATTTACCGCCTTTTTTTACAGGGAGGGCTGGCTGGCTCGAAACCTGGCTACAACCTGTTCTCGCTGTTCCGGCGTCGCTCCAACAAGGCACTCGCGAGATGGGAAAGGGACTGGAGTTTAGGCTTATGGGCATTTCGGCCCTGGCTTCCTTGATAGCGATCGGGCTGGCCTGGTTTCGGTATGGGACCAAATTTGTATCAAAAACAGACGAGACGATTGAACGCGAGATGGGTCTTGCAGCAAGCTTTACCCGGCTGTCCTACCATAAGTTTTTTATTGATGAGTTCTATGACCGCCTAATCTCCCGGCCACTTAATTTTCTTTCGGATCAATTTTACAAGCGGGGCGAAACACGGGGTATTGACCGTGCGGTGAATACGGCAGGCTCTGGGTCGATGACCATCTCTGGCTACTTGGGACGGCTGCAAAGCGGCCAGATAAGGAACTACCTTCTCATTATGGTGATCGGGATCATACTGGTGTTTGTTTGGGCAGTCTTTCAAAATTTCGCTTAGCCATGATTTCGCTCTTTATACTGATCATGCCGGTTTTGGGAGCCATTTTGGCTCTGTTTTTTCCAAAAAGCAACAACGCCTTTTGGCTTTCCTTTTCCATTAGTGCCGCAGCGGCGCTTTTATCACTGGCCGCGTTTTTTTTGTATAGTGGTGCTACCGGCGGTTTAAGTCAAGCGAATACGGCTAATTTCTTCTTCGCAGTTCCCTGGGTAAGCAGTCTAGGAATCAACTTTAGCCTGGGGCTTGACGGCATAAGCCTTTTGCTTGTTCTCCTGTGTAATGTTCTGGTATTTTTTATTATTCTGAGCACGCGTAAGCACAGCTACGAAAGACCAAATATCTTTTATGCGCTTGTACTTGCCATGCAGGCCGGAATGTTGGGCGTGTTCATGGCCCGCGACGGCTTCTTATTTTACATGGCTTGGGAGGCCAGCCTTATTCCAATCTATTTCATTTGTTCGCTATATGGAGGAGTCAACCGTGTAAAGGTTACGCTTAAATTTTTTATTTATACGGTGCTTGGAAGTCTCTTCATGCTTGCGGGGATGATCTACCTCTATCTGCAAACTCCCGGCCGCAGCTTTAGTCTTAACTCCTTTTACGCCTTAAATCTAGACAGCCGCAGTCAAACATGGGTCTTCATTGCGTTTTACCTTGCCTTCGCGATCAAGATGCCCATTTTCCCTTTGCATAGCTGGCAGCCCGATACCTACACCGAAGCTCCTGTACAGGGTTCCATGCTACTGGCGGGGATTATGTTAAAGATGGGGATCTATGGATTTATACGCTGGGTGTTGCCCGTCGTTCCACAGGCCTTTAGCGACTACTCACTTTTCGTCATTGTACTTTGCACGATCGGTTTAATTTATTTTTCCGTCATTGCTTTTAGGCAGGAAGATATGAAGCGTTTGCTCGCCTATTCTTCGCTGGCTCATGTGGCACTTATAGGGGCCGCTGTTTTTGCAGCCAACGGAATAAGCCTGCAGGGCGCTATCTTCCAACTGTTTAGCCATGGAATAAACATAACCGGCTTATTTTTCGTCGTCTACCTTATTGAAAAGCAAACTAAGACCAGACTTACGACGAATCTTGGCGGTATAGCCTCCACTGCGCCTGTGCTGGCGACATGTTTTGGCATACTTGTTCTGGGTAACATTGCCTTGCCGCTTACAAACGGCTTCGTGGGGGAGTTTTTAATGCTGGACGGGATATTCAGAGTCAACACGGTGATTTGCGCCCTTTGCGGTCTTACGATTATTTTCTCTGCCATTTACATGCTTAAAATGTATCAGCATGTCATGCTGGGAAAAGGAGTAACGACTGCCTTTAAGGACATAGGCGGAAGCGATCGTTTGGTTCTTGCTGTTTTGTCGGGTATCGTGGTTCTTGTCGGTGTTTGGCCTTCTCTCCTTTTGAATCTCACTGGACCCGCCGTTCGCGCTCTTTTATTGCAGGTAGGTCACGCCCATTTACCACACTAAGCCGATGCACGCAATCGTCATACTTTCCCTTCTTGCAATCCTTGTCTTGTACCTGGGGCTAAGCGATCAAACCCGAAACTGGGTTAGGCCAGTTGCGATCGCTGGTTTAAGTATTTGTCTGGTAGATCTGATCTATAGCTGGTCGCACACGTCGTCATACTTTAACGATATGCTGCGAGACAGCCCGTTCTCTATCTCGTTTTCAATGGTCCTTATCATGAGTACCTTTTTGATCTTTCTACTTTCGGGAGGGTACTTCGAAAAGATCAGTGAACACACTGCCGAGTATCATGCGTTAATGCTGTTTTCGCTGGTTGGGGGCGTAATCCTGGTGTCCTTTCAAAATATGACCATGCTTTTTCTTGGCATCGAAATACTTTCTGTAAGTGTTTATATACTAGCAGGGATAAAAAAGCGCGATCTGCTCTCAAACGAAGCCGCCCTGAAATATTTCCTAATGGGCGCTTTCTTTACCGCCGTCTTACTGCTGGGCATCGCTTTTGTTTATGGGGCGACAGCTTCGTTTTCTTTGACAAAGATCGCTCAGGTCACCCAAGCCGGCACCGGTAAAGGGATCTTGCTTTATACGGGTATATTACTGATTCTTCTTGCCCTGTCGTTTAAAGTCGCCATCGCACCTTTTCATTTTTGGACTCCCGATGTTTATACGGGCTCACCAACGCTAGTCACCGCCTTTATGTCAACGGTGGTTAAGGTCGCAGGCTTCGCAGCCTTTTTTAGGCTCTTTGAGAATGCGTTCCCGGCGGTTGGAACTGTTTGGGATTTGAGCGCCCGGGTGATGATCATAATCACCCTGCTGGCCGCTAATTTTGCCGCACTTCGTCAAACCAGCCTCAAACGGTTGCTTGCCTGGTCAAGCATTTCACAGGCGGGATATATGCTTATGCCTCTACTGGTTGTAGCCGGGTTGTCTAAAGGCAGGAGTTACTTGGCAGATAACGCCATCCTTATCTATAGTATCGCATACTGTCTAGCCTCTATAGCTGCCTTCGCCGTGATGATCGCTGCTGCTGAGAGTTCGGGTACCGAAGATATAAGCAGTCTCCATGGACTCGGTAAGCGAAGTCCCCTCATGGCCTTTGCGATGACCGTGGCAATGGCAAGCATGGCCGGGATCCCACTTACAGCCGGCTTTTTTGGCAAGTTTTATGTTTTTAAAGCGGTTTTAGAAACGAACGAGGTTTGGGTTGTCGTTATCGGTGTTTTGGCCGCTGTTGTGGGTATAGCGTACTACTTTAAGGTTATAGGATCGATGTATTTTGAAGCCGGTAGTCTGCCGGTGGCAGGTAAAATTGGTCTTAAGCCAGCGTTTTCAGCTGTGGTTTTGATTTGCACTGTACTTTCGCTGGCTCTTGGCATCTTTCCTGCGTTATTTGCCAGCATATTAAATTAACGTAGTTTTACAACGTTATGCAGCAAGTATGGGAATTCATTCAGCACCTTGTTCATCCCAAGAGCATCATAGAGTATGGTGGGTTGACCCTTCTCCTGGTTGTGATCTTTGCTGAAACAGGTCTTTTCTTTGGATTCTTCCTTCCTGGTGATTCACTGCTTTTTATTGCCGGTTTGTTGTGCGCAACCTCTGAGGATGTCAAGGCTAGCGGTGGTCATGCGCTCTTCGATGTTTCAATCTATGTCCTAATTCCATCGCTTTTTCTTGCGGCGACTGCAGGCAATTTTGTGGGTTACTTGTTCGGGTTCCGGGCGGGTAATGTACTTATGCACCGTGAGGATACGATTTTTTTTAAAAAAAAGTACATTCATATGGCTAGCGATTTTTACCATGAAAGAGGTGGCCTTGCACTTATACTCGGCAGGTTCATCCCGATCATACGTACTTTTGTTCCCATTTTTGCCGGTATTGTACAAATTGACCTTAAAACATTTGCTGTCTTTAATATAGTCGGTGGCGCTTTGTGGGTTTCCATTGTAACCCTGTTTGGCTATTTCCTGGGGAAACGGTGGCCAAAAATTGGGGATCATCTCGAAATCATCGTAGTTTTACTTATAGTGGTAAGTATCATCCCGGTGATTCTTACTTATCTAAGGAATAGAATGAAAGAGCGAAAAGGCGTGATACACCAAGAACAACCTAAATAAGCGAAAATGGCCGATGATCCCTGGCACAAGGTAAGCCCTGGAAAAGATTCCCCTGCATTAGTTACCGCATTGATCGAGATCCCCCGCGGGTCAAAAGCGAAGTATGAGGTAGACAAAGAATCGGGTTTGCTACGGCTTGACCGGGTCCTGTTCTCTGCGGTTCACTACCCCGCAAACTATGGGTTCATTCCGCAAACATACTGTGATGATAATGACCCTCTTGATATTCTTGTGATTTGCAGTCTTGAACTGGTGCCAATGTGCCTTGTGGAAGCAAAGGTGATCGGTGTTATGCACATGGTTGACAACAACGAACGTGATGATAAGATAATTGCGGTTGCAGCACAGGATATGTCTGTGAACTATATTAATGATGTAAGTGACCTTCCGCCTCATACCGAGAAAGAGATCATCCGTTTTTTCGAAGACTACAAGAAATTGCAGCTTGGAAATGTCGTCGTAGAACAGTTTCTTGGCCGGGAAGACGCTTACCGTATAATAAGGGAAAGCGTGGAGCTATACGACCGTACGTTTCGCGAAACGGCAACGCATGCCTGAAGGTCCCCGACAACGTCAATTTCCTCAGTTTCCTCAGTTCATTCTTTCGTTTAGTATTCTTGAAAGATGGTAATCTATTTATTGCTTACCATTTTTCTGGTATTCCTTAATGGATTCTTCGTAGCTACTGAATTTGCGATTGTAAAGGTAAGGAGTTCGCAAATCGATCTTAAAGTTAAGCTAGGCTCGCGGGCGGCAACTCTAGCAAGGCACATAACGCGCAACTTGGATTCTTATCTTGCTGCGACGCAATTAGGGATAACCATCGCCTCGCTGCTTCTTGGATATCTTGGCGAAAAGGTCTTTTCGAACCTTATCCTTGAGTCGTTCGATGCTTTGCACATCCACCTTTCACTGCAGCTTGCCCAAGGGATTGCTCTGCCATTTGCCTTTATCATCATCACCGCCCTCCATATCGTTTTTGGTGAGCTTGCCCCTAAGTCCTTTGCATTACAAAACCCGGCCACTACAAGCATCAGCGTGGCATACCCACTGCAATTCTTCTATCTGGTTTTCAAGCCACTTATCTGGGTATTGAATGGCTTCGCAGGCTTGATACTCCGGTTGGCTGGTATCCATTCTGCCGGCTCCTACGATACGCACAGTTCTGAAGAACTGCAGCTCATACTCGAACAAGGAAAACAAAGCGGGGCGCTTGATTCTGATGAACACGAGCTTATCCAAAATGTGTTCGACTTTAAGGACCGCATGGTTAAGAACATTATGGTGCCGCGAACTCAGATCGCTGGTATAGAAGTAAACACTGCCCAGGACGAGTTTCTCGAGAAAGTTATCAATGAAGGCTACTCCCGTATACCTGTTTTTGAAGAAACGATTGATCATATTGTCGGGGTGGTGCATGCCAAGGATATTCTCCCAATACTTGCAGCCAAAAAAGCTTTAGATATCAAAACCATTATCCGGCAGCCGTATTTTGTTCCCGAATCAAAGAAGATTCATGATCTGTTAAACGAACTTCAATTAAAACGACTGCAAATCGCGATAGTTCTGGACGAGTTTGGAGGCACCGCCGGTATGGTGACCCTGGAAGATATCGTTGAAGAGCTGGTCGGTGAAATTCAGGATGAATATGACGAAGAGACTCCAATCGTCGAAACGATTTCTGAAAATGAATATATCGTTGATGGCAAAGCGACAATTAACGACGCGAATGAGTTTTTACCGCTTGAGCTTCCGGAGGATGAGAGTTATGACAGCGTAGCCGGTCTGCTCAATTATATTTTTGGCCGGATTCCCGAAATAGGAGACGAGACTATTTTCGCGGGATATCATATTTCGGTGCTCAAAAAGTCTGAGCGCATGGTAGAATCGGTGCGGCTTGAACGCCTGCCCGAAAGTCCGGTTGAGACACCGGCGGGTTTCGATTAATCAAAGATGCACCTGTTTTACGCGCCTTCGATCGACTTCTCGAAGGATCACCTGTTATCAGAAGAAGAGAGCCGGCATACAGTAAAAGTTCTCAGGCTTCAAAAAGGTGCTGAAGTACTGGTAACAAACGGCAAAGGCAGTCGGGCGCTGGCCCGTTTGACCGATCCTTCCCTACGTGCATGCCGCCTTGAGATCCTGGAGGTCCATGATGAGGTTGGGAAGCGCAACTTTTTCTTTCATCTCGCGATCGCACCAACAAAAAACCCCGACCGTATCGAGTGGATGCTCGAGAAAGCCACCGAAGTAGGTATTGAAAGGATCACGCCCATGATCACCCATCGCTCTGAGCGCCGGGACGTAAATCACACCCGGCTCGAGCGAATTTTAATTGCCGCCATGAAACAAAGTATGAGAAGCTACCTCCCGCAGCTTGGGGCACCACAGCATGTTTCCAAAATTATTGGAGAGGCGTCAGAAACGAAGAAGTTTATAGCTCACTGCCTTTCGGGTACTACTCCGCTCGACCCTCGAGACTTTAGCCCTCGCGATTCAGTGCTTGTATTAATAGGCCCCGAAGGTGACTTCACTTCGCCAGAAATAGAAGCAGCACTTCTAAGGGATTTTAAGCCGCTAAACCTGGGCCACGGACGTTTACGCACAGAAACGGCCGGCCTTGTCGTTTGTACACAGCTGGCGTATATTATGCAGCAATTTGGTAATTGATCTCAAGAAGGACATGTTTCAACCTGCGAATAGTTTTGTTTTTCTGACCCTTATGACCTTATTTTTTAGCTTACCTGTAGCAGGAACATTGGAAGTGAGTCGGGGTCCTTCTTCTTCATACCGCATTTGCAGGCTCAAGTATGGCGGCGGTGGCGACTGGTATGGTGATCGTACCGCGCTTACTAATCTTGCCCGGTTTTGTAATGAGTCCATACACACCAACTTCGATCCTGAAGAAGCGACCTGCGAACCAGGAAGCGCTGCCTTGTTTAACTATCCGTACATTTTTATGACCGGTCACGGCAATGTTGTTTTTAATGAACAAGAAGCTTCAAATTTGAGGAGGTATCTCGCAGGGGGCGGTTTCCTTCATATCTGCGATAACTATGGAATGAACAAATTTATAAGACTTCAAATGAAGAAGGTCTTTCCCGAACTTGAATTCCTAGAATTACCCCCGACGCATCCTATGTTCCATCAGAAGTACAATTTTCCCCAGGGTTTGCCCAAGATCCATGAGCACGATGGTAAGCGGGCGCAAGGTTTCGGGTTGTTCTTGAAAGGGCGTCTAGTTTGTTTCTATGATTATGAGTGTGATCTTGGAAATGGGTGGGAAGATGCAGGCACTTACCAGGACCCTCCCCAAAAGCACATTGAGGCGCTCCAAATGGGCGCGAACATCATCCAGTACGTTTTCACTCAATAATGGAATCATGAAAAGATGGACATTGAGGTAAGAGGCAATGTGTACCACTTTGGCAGTTTGACTCCACCTTTGGACCTTTTGGAGACAGCGCCCGGGAGCTTTCATATTCTATCGGGCGGTAAAAGCTATTTGGTTGATATCCTCGAGATAGCACCGGGCTCAAAACAAATCAAGCTCAAAGTAAATGACGTTATTTTTGTTGCAAGGGTTAAGAGCGACCTGGACGATCTTTTAGCGCAAACAGGCATGAATTCACTGGAAGCCGTTAAAGTTGCCGAACTACGGGCTCCTATGCCCGGCCTCGTCTTACAAGTGGCAGCCGGGAAAGGTGACAGGATTGAAAAGGGACAAGCTCTTATCATTCTTGAAGCGATGAAAATGGAAAATAATATTCGTGCTTCCGAAACGGTAGTGGTGAAAGAACTTCTGGTAAGAAGAGGTGATAAGGTTGAAAAAAATCAAGTGCTTATGCTTTTTGAACCGTCCTGATCCAGGAACTTGGCGCGTGCCGGCACTGTAACTATATCTTGTGCGAGCACTTGAAGCCCAAACTGCCCTCTTCAAGGCAAACATGATCATAAGGGCAGCTCCAAAGACGATGAGACAAAAATAGGATCTCTGCTTGGGTGTTTGAAATTGTTCCATGCCTATCGTTCTTAAAGCGCTTTAGCTGGTGGTGCAGGTGCTTTTGGTGCTTTTGGCGGGTTTGGGATGATGCTGTCTTCGTTGTCCCTCCTGTCCTCGCTATCCCGTTTTCGTTTGAGAAACTTTGGCTTAAGGCCCTCGGGGGTCATGATGAATATGTTGTTCTTGCCATCTTCCCGCTCGTAATCGTCCAGATCAGCCAAGTATATATCTTGAAGGTCCGGATCTGCAATTACCGTTGTTCCGGTAGGAATATTGAGAATGATCTTCGCTTTTTGACCTCTGTATTGGTCTTTGGCCCAGGAAATGGATTTAGGGAAGATCAGGACCGAATCCTTTTGCTCAAAATGGTACCGAATCTTATCAGCATGTTTCAGGGCATCATGGGTATCACGGCCTCTGCTGGTGAATATCTCCTCCAGGACAGCCCTACCGGTATCCTGTCTTTTTACTTCAATCTCCACCCTGCTTTGGAATTCCTGGTGTCCGAGCTTGATATGCCAGTTATGCCTTTTTTTGGCCTCGAAGTCTGACGAGTAGCTGCTATCGGCGTCCACTAGACTTTCTCCTGGTTTTAGGTAAAATGTTTTCGAATCGACCGGTTGAAGGGGGACTTCCTGGGTGATGCTCGCTTCATTTGAAAACATACGTGCGATATTGAGACCCGTCCACATACACCCGATCACGGCAAAGAACCACAAAACAAGCAGCGTTCGAGCGATCACACTGCTCATAATACTACGCCTTACCAGCAGTCTAATACCTACAACAATCAGTAAAAGGGCCGGAATTGAAAGTGCCAGCGTAATTGACACCGCTGCCAGAACGATGAGAGGCGGCGACAGGTCAAAGACAACCGGACCGTTGAACCAAATATGCTCGGGGCTTACTAATACGGCTATAAATGTAGCAAAGGAGGCTATGATCAGCACCGCGCCAACCATTATAGCAACTATTCCGATCGCAATCAGTACTATCTTCCCGATTATACCAAAGACGCCACCCGCAAGACTAAAGAACTCTTCAATGAAATCTCCTAAGCGGCTAGAAGCGGCGCTGGATCGTATGTCTTTCCCGTACTTTGTAAACCGTTCCCTCACTTCGCTCAGTTCATTCTGAACTGAATTTCGCAGAGTTTCAAGGTTTACTTTTTCACCCGCCATGGCTAGTCTTTCGGCCCTCGTACGGGCGGCTGGCATGGCGATCCACAACACTATGTAAGCGATGAACGCGAAGCCGCCGGCAAATAACAACACCGTGAATATCACCCTTATCCACACAGCGTCTGCACCAAAATAATAACCAAGCCCGCTGCAAACGCCGCCCAGCACCTTATCTTCTGTGTCCCGGTATAGTTTACGGCGGCTGGCAGGTTTCTCCTCGGCAACATTTGGAATTTTAGGACCTTCGGTGTCGAAATCCTCAGTTCGACCCATTTGCCCAATCACCTGCTCGACGTCTGCGGCGACAATCACCTGGCTGGAATTACTGGTTAAAATCTCGGTGAAAAGTTCAGCAACGCGGTTCTCGATATCGGTGACAATTTCAAAACTGTCGTTTGAGTTGCCAAAGTACCGTTTAACGTCTGACATATAGTTGCGCAGAATGTCATAAGCGTCCTCTTCTATATGAAATATAGTGCCGCTGATGTTGATAATGATGGTCTTGTTCATGACTTGAGTGTTTGCTACAGGTTAGAGGTTTGTGGTTAAGTCTTCAGATGGGTCGGCCGGCGGCGTCGCATGATCTCCGCTTTCGCGCTTTGACAGATCAATTGATGCAGGGGCCACGTTTGAAAGCGGCGTCTCACTTTGATTACGGGTATGGCTATGCGTTGCAATGCCGACCGCAAAGGCGAGTTCTTTCCAAGTATTGTGAAGTTCTAAAAGCACCGCCTCGCCGTCCGGTGAAAGCTCGAAATACTTTCTCGGCGGCCCGCTTACTGATTCTACCCATTTATAGGTCAGGAGGTTATTATTTTTTAGCCGTGTCAAAAGCGGATAGACCGTTCCTTCAACTACGGTCAGCTTCGCATTTTTTAACTCTGAGATAATGTCCGAAGCATATATCTCCCCTCTTGAAATAATTGCGAGAATGCAATATTCCAAGATTCCCTTTCGCATTTGTGTCTGTGTATTCTCAGCTACCATGTAATGTCTCTTACCTGACAAAACAAAGATATATGTTTAAAAATATACTATGCAATACATAGTACTATAAGCTACAAATATATTTTTTGACAGGAGGATGTGCCTTTAGTTTATTTCCCATCAGCGCTATAGCGCCCGGGACCAAGAAAGAGAAGACTAATAAATACAACAAACAGCTCCAGGGGATGAAGAAGATTGTCATAATGTGAATGATTTTTCCATCCGCCAAGTATTACGACAAGCATGACAAAGGCCAGCAGAATACAGGCCGGCCTAAAGGCAAGACCAATAATAAAAAGGATACCTCCTAAGAACTCGGTAATCGCTGCCATAAAGCCCCAAAAAGTTGGTAAGAAGGTAATCCCAAAGACGCCCATAGCTTTGCCGACTTCATGCCACACGTGTTCGCCGCCGCTTATCTTAGGGTATCCATGAAGGGTCATGGCGATACCTATCCCTGTGCGCATGACAAGAAGTGCAGCGTTTTTGTACTTCGATAAACCACTAAAGACCATGTCTTAAATTAGCTAAATGAATTTAATGATCACGTCCAGTGAGGTTACGGCAAAAGAAATCTTAGTCCCCAGTCTGAGCGCATGATTGTTTCTGATGTGACCGGCTGGAAACTTGAAGCATACCGGGTAACTATAGTCTTTAACGTGATCAAGTATGATCTCTTCGGCCGTTTTCCCAAATGGGGTATCATTATCATTCATTTCTGTCATTCCCCCTACAATAAGGCCTTTCAGCCGGCTCAATTTCCCCGCACGCTTTAGGGCAAGCATCATTCTGTCAACATGATAAAGGTATTCATCAAGGTCTTCAATGAAAAGTATCTTGCCGTCTGTGTTAACGTCAGATACAGATCCAACGAGCGAATACAAGATCGAAAGATTACCTCCGGTCAGGATACCTTCGCTTATCCCCGTTCTAAAAACGCCGTAAGCATGAGGGACCATATATTCCAGGCGTTCGCCGAATACGGCTTTCCGTAAAGTTTCCTGAGCCCGCATGCCAGCTTCGTCAAACCGAAAGATACTGGGCATAACTCCATGAATCGCTGGCATCGAGTACCGGGCTTGAATATGACTGTGCAAAACAGTGACATCGCTGTAGCCGATTATCCACTTGGGGTTTCTTGCGAAAGACGTAAAATCAAGCTTGTCAATTATTCTGATCGTACCATACCCGCCCCGCGCACAAAAGATCGCCCGCACAGATTCGTCATCGAGCGCGGCCTGCAGGTCGGCGGCACGCACCTGGTCAGATCCTGCAAACTGGTCTTGGACTTTACCTATGCTGTTGCCCTGATGAACTAACAGACCCCAGGATTGCATGACTTTAAGGGAGGCCTCGAGGTCGGCGAGCTCTACTTTACGGGCTGTGCTGAGAACAGTTGTCTTATCCCCTCGTTTTAAAAACGGAACTTCGGGCATGCTTTAGTTCTAATCTTCTAAATTGCGTTTTTTCTCCTCTTTCATCTCATGAAATCCTTCAAACGCTATACAATAACAGCCGCTTTGCCCTATACGAACGGTCCTGTTCATATAGGACATTTGGCGGGTGTCTATCTTCCTGCCGACATATACGCTCGATTTCTACGCCAGGCAGGAGAAGACGTGATCTTTGTTTGCGGTTCAGATGAGAACGGTATCCCTATTACGCTCAAGGCAAGAAAAGAAGGAGTGAGCCCTCAGATTATCGTGGATAAGTATCATAAGATCATTGAAGACTCGTTCGCCGGCTTTGGGATCTCATTCGATATTTACCACCGTACATCCTCTGAACTTCATTACGAGACAGCCTCCGGTTTTTTTTCAACGCTGCTTTCCAAAGGTTTGCTCACTGAGAGGACCACATCACAATATTACGATGAAACAGCGGGGCAGTTCCTTGCCGACCGGTACATCAACGGCACATGCCCCAATTGCGGTTTTGACCGCGCATATGGTGATCAGTGCGAAAACTGCGGCAAGTCGCTGAGCCCTTCAGATCTTATCAATCCGCATTCCATGTTAAGTGGCGACTCTCCTGTTAAAAAAGAGACGACCCACTGGTACCTACCCCTTGAAAATTACCAGTATGCGCTTGAAAAATACATTCTTGAAGACCACAAGGACTGGAAACCGAATGTTTACGGGCAGTGTAAATCCTGGCTTGACCAGGGACTCCAGGAGCGGGCTGTCACCCGGGATCTTGATTGGGGAGTTCCGGTACCTGTTGAAGGGGCAGGCGGAAAGGTACTTTATGTTTGGTTTGACGCGCCGATAGGCTACATTTCGGCCACACGTGCCCTTAGGGACGATTGGGAAAAGTATTGGAAGGATCCCGAAACAAAGCTCGTTCACTTTATTGGCAAGGATAATATCGTCTTCCACTGCATCATTTTTCCTGCAATGTTGATGGCCGAAGGAAGTTATATTTTAGCCGAAAATGTTCCCGCAAATGAATTCCTTAATCTTGAGGGGATGAAAGTTTCAACGTCTCGTAACTGGGCAGTTTGGCTTAACGAATATCTTGAAGATTTCCCTGCAAGCCAGGATGTTCTACGTTACGCCTTATGCGCGACAGCTCCAGAGACAAAGGATAACGACTTTACCTGGAAGGAGTTCCAGGCTCGAAACAACAACGAGCTTCTGGCCATTCTTGGAAATTTCATCAACCGGGTGGCGGTGCTTTGTTTTAAACATACCGGGGGCAAGGTGCCGCCAACAAAACCCCTGGACCAAGAACAAACAATCGCCCGGGAGATTGTCGAATACCCTAACCTCATTGCCGGAGCGATTCAAAGTTATCACTTCAGAGATGGCCTTGCTGAAGTGATGAACCTCGCAAGGCTGGGAAACCGCTATCTAGCCGAGACTGAGCCCTGGAAACTAGGTCCCGACGAGGAAGGAAGGAGAAATACTATCCTCAATTCAGCACTTCAGATATGCGCGAACTTGGCCATTTTAGCCGGGCCGTTCCTTCCCCATACCGCTCTGAAGATCAAAGAGTTTCTTGGAATGAACCTCGATGCCGGTTCTAATTGGCACGAGGCCGGCCGGTTTGACCTCCTCAAACCAGGGTGCACAATTTCTCAGCCCGGATTGCTGTTTAGGAAGATCGAAGACGAAGAAATTGAAGCGCAGATCGTAAAACTTGAGACCAATAAATCTAATAACGTGACAAAAACAGCGTTGCAGCCTGCCTCCTCCAAGATCAGTTTCGAACAGTTTGCGGCGATGGATATTAGGACAGGGACAATCCTTGAAGCCGAAGCGGTAGCAAAGACGAAAAAGCTGCTTAAACTTAAGATCGACACCGGCCTTGACCAGCGAACGGTGGTTTCAGGTATTGCCGAATTTTACCAGCCCGAGAATATCATCGGGCAAAAAGTGAGTATTTTACTTAATTTAGCGCCCCGAACAATAAAAGGTATCGAGTCCCACGGAATGATCCTTATGGCCGAAAACCCTGAAGGAGTCCTTTCATTTGTTCATGGGGAAGCAACTTTTGAAAATGGCAGTGTGATACGCTGATGCCCAGCATTATGGCATCGTAGTTCAATGGATAGAATAGAAGTTTCCTAAACTTTAGATGCAGGTTCGATTCCTGCCGGAGCCACATTTGATTATCTTGCGTGCAGAAATAACGGCATCGTAGTTCAACGGATAGAATAAAAGTTTCCGAAGCTTTTGATACAGGTTCGATTCCTGTCGGCGCCACCACCCTTATTCAATATGTGGACCCAAACTGCGAGCGGCCTTAACCGAAGCTTTATTTTTTCGGATTTTGTACAAGCCTGGGCATTCATGTCCAAAGTAGCCCTGGTCGCTGAAAAGATGAATCATCATCCTAATTGGTCCAATGTATACAACAAAGTGGATATCACGCTGAACACCCATGACAAGGAGGGAGCCGTTACCCAGAAAGACCACGATCTGGCGTCCCGGATTGATCAACTGCTGCTGTCCGAAATATGAACACCCTATCCTGGTATTATACGCCGGGCGCTCTCGTGATACTTGGTATCACTTTGGCCTTTAGTATAATTGGTCTTACTAACGAGAACTTCAAACAGCAATGTATGCTGCACCCTTACAGCATTGTAAAGAATAAAAAGCTTTATACCATGTTTACCAGCGGGCTGGTGCACGCCGATTTTAGCCACCTGCTCTTTAACATGCTTACCTATTATTTTTTCGCATTCCAGCTTGAAAAGATATTTCTTCACACGGAGCACTTTATAATGCTATACATAGCCGGCCTGTTGCTTTGTGATGTGCCCACCATTTACAGACAAAGGAATAACCCGGGATATTATAGCCTTGGTGCATCAGGGGCGATTTCGGCCATTTTGTTTTGCATGATCGTTTTTGAGCCAACGATGGGAATAAGATTTCTTTTTATCCCTGTCTCGATTCCGGGATACGTCTTTGGATTTTTATATCTCCTTTACACGACTTATGCCTCAAACCGTCAGCTGGGAAACATAAATCATGATGCCCACCTGTACGGTGCGTTAACAGGTATTGTCATGGCCTTTCTTTTAAATCCACAGGAAGCTGCGCATGTTATGGACAAAGTGCTTCACCGCGACGGCTACTGATCTTAGACGTATTCCCTCGATTCTGACCCGGGATCTTGCAGTAACTTTCCAGAGTCCTCGAGGAATGTGAGCGTTTTACCCGGACTGTTTAAGATCTCCGACTTAGTGATATTCCAGGGCTTCCAAAATTCCTGCAAAACCTGGGCGAAGACCTTGTTTTCCCATGGCCTGAAAATAGGCCTTGAGGGGGCACCTTGAGTGAGTTGAGCGGTGACAGAGAAGTTATGAGCTGCCGCCGTTGGAGGTAGTACGAGATAATACGGTATGGGATCGAAAAGGTAGGCCGAATAAAACAAACGCGCCGCAAACTCCCTAAACTGGATCTGATTTAGCCCTCGGCCTTCCACAAGCCGCAGTAACCTGGCGTGGAATGACCTGTTTTGACCCAAATCATGAAGCGCGATAAGGATCCCTGCATCGCCAAAGGCGAGTGAGAAGACCATGGTAGACATATCATCCCGATAATCTAGCTCGCGGGCACTTGTATTTCCAATTACTCGCAGGATGATGAGTGTATAAGGCTCGAAATCTTCAAAAGAAAAAAGGGTTATGACCGACTGCAACAGGAGGTGAAGATTCTTGAATCGCTCCAGCAAACTTGGGGAAATACCAAGTGGTTCATCTAAGCCAGCGCTAACCTTCTCGTGTTCTTTAAACGCGACCTGGAGCTCGGCATAGACCAGGCCGTATAAGATCTTTGAGAACCACTGAAAAAGGATAACAGCCGGCAAACTATTTAGTCCTTGATACCCCTTCGAAAAGGCTCTTTCAACGATTCCTTCTAAAGGCAGGAGATACTGTACATAGATTTGAGAGTTGCAGGGAACGTTGAGGGCGCCGAATGTCGTCATTTCCTCGTTGAGAAGCTTGAACGGCTTTTCTTCCAATGAAAACATTTTTTGTAGCCAATCAGGGAAAACAGGAACACGCATGTCAGCGGCACGGCCCGAGATAAAACATTGCTCCTCGGGGAAGCTCAGTGATTTAAAGGGATCGAACAACTCCATGCGTAAAGTAACAAATTATCTAATTTAGGCCATGCAACTGCAGTTTTTGTCCTATTCGCTCAGGCTGCGTCATGTATTTTCGATCACCGGGAGCTCCCGTACAGAAACTCCTGTTGTTTTCGTTCGTCTGTTCGCCGGCGGAAGTTATGGGTATGGCGAGGCTTCGCTTCCGCCTTACCTCCCCGAAACGCAGGGCACTGTTACCTCATTTTTAAACAGCCTTGACCTCAGGCAGTTCAAGGACGCGGCAGATACCGAAACTATAATGACCTATGTTAATAGCTGTGAGGAAGGAAACCTGGCTGCGAAAGCAAGTGTAGATATCGCCCTTCATGACCTCAAAGGAGAGCTTGAGCAGCGGCCGTTGTGGCAAGTAGTTCATAGCGAACCCTCACGAATGCCCGATACGTCGTGCACCCTTGGCATAGACACGCTGGAGGCCATGAAAACTAAACTTGCCGAAACCGTACCCTACAAAATCTTAAAGATTAAACTTGGCGGGCCAGATGACAAGCAAGTGGTCGAGCTAATACGAACGAGGACATTCAAGCCTTTGTGTGCAGACGTCAACCAGGGATGGAAAGACAAGCATGAGGCGTTGGATATGCTATGGTTCCTTAAAGACCAGGGCTTTAAATTCGTCGAACAGCCTCTACCCAAAGAAAAGATAAAGGAAATGATCTGGCTTTCAGAAAACAGCCCTTTGCCGCTGATCGCCGATGAGTCCTGTCAAACTGTAAAAGATATTGAGGCCTTGCACGGCATCTTCAGAGGTATTAATATCAAGCTCATGAAATGTGGGGGCATTATCGAAGCTCGCAAGATGATCGATCTTGCGCAGAAACTTGACATGAAAATTCTTTTTGGCTGCATGAATGAAAGTTCATGTGGCATCCTTGCCGCGGCGGCACTTGCTCCTCAGTGCAACTGGGCCGATCTTGACGGTCCATTCCTAACTGCCAACAACCCGTTTGAAGATGTGCCCCTGGCGAATGGCAAACTTGTATTAAGCACTCGTCCCGGGTTAGGACTGGCAGAGAAAAGAGGGATCGATGAGGCAATAAACTGGTCGACGGCTATTTCTCGTTGAGCACGAGCGGTAGGCTTTTCCCGTTCATGATGATAACCTTTGCGTTAGGAGAAGTTGCGATCTCCTTCTGAGCCTTAATAAGCTCATACTGCAGTTGCTTATCAGACAGCCCCGTACTTAGGATATGTTGATAGTCGGCAATACCCTGGGCTTCGACGCGTTTTCGCTCGGCCTCCTGCCGTTCTTTCTGTAAGACGAATTGCATCTTTTGCGCATCCTGCTCGGCTGAGATCTTGGATTCGATACTAGCCTTTACAGTAGCCGGCAGAACGATATTTCGCACCAGCAATTGCTGCAACTCAAGTCCCCGGCCATTAAAATCCTGCTGGATCTCTTTGAAAATGCGAAGCTGGAATTCATCTCTTTTAGTGGAATAAAGAGCTACCGCGTCGTAATAGACCGCGTTATCCCGAATGCGTGTACGTGTGACGGGCCTAACGATCTTATCTTCATAATCTGTTCCTAACGTCCTAAGGATCTTTGGGGCCTCTACCGCCTTTACCCGGTAAAGAACAGTAAGATCAATGACAACTTCTAGACCGTCGGCGGTGAGAACACGAATCGCGTCGTCACCTGTTTTGTTGCCTTCGGTAGCGACACCAGACATGGTGTAGTTTTGCGTCTGAATATTAAAAGGCGTCACATTGACTAATGGATTTACAATGTTAAGGCCACTATAGATCGGTGTGTCGTCAACTTTCCCAAACAGGCTGGTCACCCCGACCTCACCCGTGGCGATAACTTTGAACATGGAGGTTGCCGCGCCAATAACAATAAGGGCAAGTCCTGCCGCGGTGATAAGGGAGGTAAACCTTGAAGTTTGCGGGCTTGAACGTCTTGCAAGTATACCAGCAAGGATAACGAGGACACCAAGAACTATAAAGAACATGGATTTTTAAATAAGTAAGGTAAAAAGGAAGATCAGGAAACCTGCATTTCTGGGTCGATCTCCTGGGCCCAGGCGAGGATACCACCTTTTAGGTTATATAAATTCCTATAACCATATTGCTGTTCAAGCTGACCGATTGCGGCTGCGCTGCGTTTTCCGCTTCGGCAATGCACAACCACCATTCGGTCCTTGTCAATCTTATCAGCTTCCAAAAGGACATTTCCTAGCGGGATATGAAGACCATTTAAATTTGCCGCTTCATACTCGAAATCTTCACGAACGTCGACAAGCTGGAAATCCTCATTTTTATCGAGTTTTTCCTTCAGTTCCCGAACCGTGATCTCCTTCAAAGCCATAGAAATTTTTTGTAAAGATAAGTGGCAGCTTGCTTATTTTCGTTACATGCGCATAAGCCGTTTATTTTTATTTTCATTCCCCTTTTCGCTCCTCCTATCCTACACCGCTCACGCCCAGATCGTTTCTGATACCAGTTTGATCCATGCCCATAAAAAGATCCTGCTTAAGCTGGATCCCGAATTGAAAGACTCAATGAGAGTAAGCTCCTCAGAGAGACCACTAACCGGCGTTACATCCCCGGGGACAGTTCTTAGGATTGATAGCCGGCCGGTAACCGTTTACAATACCGGTGGGTTTGGTACAATGCTGCATTTGAAACCAGGCTTGAATCTGGTAAAATTGGAGCTGCGGGCACGTGATAGTTCAAGACTTGATACTTCCCTGCGATTCGTTTATATAGTTCCCAGGCCAGCTACCGAGACAAGAGACTTTAAAATCGATGAGATTCGTCTTTATCCATCCGAAGACCAGCATCTTGTAAGCGGGGATGTGTTAAAGATAAGGGTGAAAGCTCAGACGGGAAATCAAATCACTTTTCTGAAAAACGTCGCGTTAACAGAACTTCCGGCGGTACAGGCTGGCGGCATAAAAGGCATCTATCAGACCAATTACGTGGTGACCAACGCAGACACCATGGCTTTAGACCGGCTTAATGTAACCATGATAAGCCCGCCCAGTAAGGTACAAAGTAAACGATACATAGCTAGAAGCCAGGAAAAGGTAGCATTTAATGAAAATGACTTTCCGGAGGTTGCGAGAACAAAGGGCCCGCTCCCTTACCTCAATTTTGGTCTTGGAACAGACCGGCTGGGAGGGGCAAAACTTGGATACCTGGATACGCTGGTCAGAATGAAGATTAGCGGTAAGTCAGGAAACCACTACAGAGTCGAGCTCAGCGCTCATCAACGCGCGTGGGTCGCCGATGATCTGGTTGACATTATGCCTAAAGGGACTTTTTTCCCAGCTTGTAACACCGGGAACATTTCCACGTCGACAGATACGATCTATGACTACGTCAAACTTGGATTGTGTGAAAGGCTGCCATACAGTTCAGACCTCAAATCAAATCCAGGTAGAATCCTGGTTGATATCTATGGTGCGACATCAAATACAAATTGGGTGATCCAGCATCTGACAACGCCTGCAATAAGGGGGGTTAATACCGAACAGCTTGAGGTAGATCTTTTCAGGATCACGATTGATCTCGCCAGGGAGCAGAGCTGGGGATACGCCGTCTACTACGAAGGTCACAGCCAGCTTGTCATTCGCATCAAACGAACACCGGCAAAGCTGGATCTCCATAACCTGGTCATCGCAGTTGACGCCGGCCATGGCGGGAGAAACGTAGGGGCAAAAAGCATCACCGGGATGTATGAGAAAGACTTTACGCTTGCAATGGCTTCTGAATTAAAGAAGGCGCTCGAAATGGCCGGTGCCAAAGTGATGATGACACGTAACGCCGACCTTGATCTGACAATGGTTGACCGGGTAAAAGTCCTGCGCTCTTCAAGACCCGACATGCTCATTAGCATTCATGCGAATTCAAGCGATGACCCCGGTATAAATGGCAACAGTACCTACTATAGATACGAAGGTTTTCGCGCTCTCAGCCTTGCCATTTATAAGAAAGTACTCACGCTTGGTTTGGGTGAATATGGAAACGTAGGGCGATTCAATTTTGCCCTCAGCGGACCCACCGATTATCCGAACGCGCTGGTTGAGACTGCTTTCCTGTCAAGTCCCGCCGATGAGTCCCGGCTGTTGGACCCTGCTTTCAAAGTTCAGCTTGCGCAAAAGATTATCGAGGGGATCAATGACTTTCTTAAAGGTGCTGGTAGAGTAAATCCTAAAAGCGCACATTCAGCCCAGCGAGAAGATTAATGCCGGCCTGAGGAAAGTAGTAGTTACTACCTACGACTCTGCCGCCTGCAATAAAAGGATAAGAAGCCCCGGCCGACTCATATTTAAAGCCGGTAATATTATTCAGCGAAATGGAGAACGAAAATTCTTTAAAAGTTCGCGATGTGAACGTACGCCTAAGCCGCAAGTCCGTGAGCGGGTAGGGATGTAGTTTTCGGGTCTCATTGCCGGTATCATCCAGGTATTGCTTACCAATGTAGTGATCAATGAGTTCTAGCTGTAATTTTGCAGGCAGCCGGCAGGAAACAGTGCTATAGGCGGTTAAAGACGGCGAAAAAGCGATAGGGGTATTGCGGTGATTAATCACGAAGGCAACGCCAGCCCCATTATAAAGCACTTCATCGAAACTGGCGATGCGATTTTGGCTCAGGCACAGATTTCCCGTCCAGCTAAGAATCTTCGCCGGGCGAACTGAGAACTCAAGTTCAAGGCCCATTCGGTAACTTTCATCAACATTTGTTCTAACGGGATTTCCGACATCGTTCAATTTGCCAGTGAGAACCAATTGATCAAGGTAATACATATAGTAGAACGCGGCAGAGTATGAAAAAATGGAGTCGCGCCTGCGAAACCCAGCTTCGAGGTCGATCAATTTCTGTGGTTTTGGCATTGGGCCCCTGAGCGCTTGTACATAATCATCTCTGTTGGGTTCTTTTGAGGCAACCGACGTCGAGAGATACAACGAGGACGCAGCGCTGAGCCTGAGGTCGGCACCAAGTTTAGGGTTGAAGAAATTAAGGTTTCTGACCTTCGCGATGTCTTTTCTGAATTCGTCCAGTCCGAAAAAGCGGTAGCGAACACTGCGGTATTGCAGGTCAGCTGAAAGCCGTAGAGTACCGAGGGACCAAGACCCCTTGGCATATACATTGAAATCGCTCTTGATACCGGTGTTGTCGTAGTACCGGTGATGTGATGCAGCGCCAACATATGCTGCCGTTGAAATAATTTCGCCAAAATGGAGACCCCTGTAATCACTGAACGCCCCGCCAAGTATATATTCTGCCGCCTTTGGGTGAAACAACGCCGACCAGGTGATCCCTTCAAAATAGTTGTCCAGCCATTGTCGTCTTACAAGATTGGTGGTATCAAGGCCGGCTAGCCCATAGTCAGCAGGCGCAGCCTTACTTTCATACTCTTCAAAATATCCCTTGCCATGAGTGAGATGCAGCGCGCCGTTAAGTGCAAGTCGTTCATTGGGAGAAATGGAATAGAACGCCTGATAGTGGGTTTGTACATAATTATCGGTCTGATTCGGGTAGGTAAAATAGTTGTACCTGCGGTGGTGCGGCAGGGTGTCCTCGGGAACGCCAGTCCACGCCTGATAGGTTTTTTCCTTGCCTGAAAAGACATTAAGCCGTAACACATCCCTCTTACCATAATGAGCTCCTGAAAGAAAACCGGAGCTTAAGTGGGCGAACGCCCGTTCGATATACCCGTTTGTTGAAATGCGTGATAGCCGACCCTCGAACGCCCAGCCTTTCTTCAACAATCCAGTCCCTGCTTTTAAGGTGGTTTTAAATGTTCCAAAGGATCCTGCCGAAGTCGCCAGGCTTACAAACGGGATCCCCCGCGGGCTCTCGGTCTGGATATTTAAACTAGCCCCAAAAGCGCCCGCGCCATTGGTAGAACTGCCCGCACCGCGTTGTACCTGGATACTTTCAACAGACGAAGCGAGATCTGGCACGTCGACAAAGTAAGTACCCAGCGACTCTGCATCATTATAAGGTATTCCATTTAGCGTCACATTAATACTCGTTGGATCAGCGCCTCTTACACGAAGTGCAGTATAACCAACTCCCACGCCCCCGTCTGAACTGGCAACTGCCGAGGGTACCGATTCCAGAAGATACGGGAGATCACGGCCAAAGTTTTCCTTCTCTATTTTATTTTTGCCGACGAGGGTAAAGACCGTTCCACTACGGTCTGCGGCCCTTGTCGACCGCACGGTAAGTTCTTCGGTCAAAACGGTGGACTGGGGAAGCGCGAAATCTATACTGGTGTCTGAATGGATGTACACCACCCTTATGAAACGAACATAGCCGGTAAAGGAACATTCCAGCCGGTAGCTTCCCTCCCTGATTGCCGTAAGCCTGTAGCTCCCTTTTGAGTCGGTTTGGCCTGCATACGTGCCGCCGCCCTGTGGAATTACAGGTTTTAGAACAATGCTTGCTGAAACAAGGGCTCTTGAACCGTTCTTTTCTTTTACGTGGCCACTTAAAGTAAATTGTCCTAGAACAGCCTGCTGTGTAATGACAAGACAAACAAGACTTGCACAGATTAAGCGAAATGAATTAACAAAAAGTTTTAGTTTCATCAGTTTCCCTACGCAGGCATTATCCTGATCAGGTTATGGGTATAATCTCAGCCTGTAATTTTAGGGCACCCCGTTTTTAATGGTGCAATGATAGTAAATAACAGAGAAACCTTTTATCTTTAATATCATCGTTTTCCATGAAGAAAATTGTTGAAAAACATCCGCTGGCTATCCGCTGGTTCCATTGGATTAATTTCCCCGTTTTAACGATCATGATTTGGAGCGGGCTTATGATCTATTGGGCAAATGATGTTTACCGGATCGGGTTTAAGAACACTACGCTTCTTAAGTTTTTCCCCGACTCTTTTTATAAGGCGCTGAATTTGGGCAGGCATTTGGCCGACGGGATGTCTATGCATTTTGTTCTCATGTGGGTGTTCATTTTAAATGGTGTTCTTTACGTTAGCTACACCATGCTTTCTGGCGAATGGAAATATCTGGTGCCAGACAAGCATTCATTTACCGAAGCCTGGGAGGTCGTTCTTCATGACCTCGGCATAAAGAAACTTCCTTTACCGGTGCAAAAGTTTAACGGGGCTCAGAAAATAGCGTACAGTAGTGTTATTATAATGGGGCTAGGATCGCTTTTGACCGGTCTGGCAATCTACAAACCAGTTCAGTTTAGCTGGCTGGTTTTTTGTTTTGGAGGGTATGGTTTCGCCAGGATCATTCATTTCGCCTTGACCATTGGGTACGTTCTTTTTTTTATTATTCACATTTCTCAGGTAGTAAGAGCCGGCTGGAATAACTTTCAGGCAATGGTGACAGGTTTTGAAATCCAGGACGGCAAGCCGCCGGTGACTACTAGCCCGGGCCTGGATGGCTCGGAAAAATAAATGGAAACCAACCAGGAAAAAGTAATTAAGAGACGCAGTTTTTTCGCGTTCGGCGTTTTTGCCGTTGCTGAAGCCGGAGGAATACTTACCTGGCTCTGGTTTCGTTCGCTTCCTAAGTCCGATCATGGGTTGAGTACAGCGGCTCGCGGCCTTTTACAAAGTCACGAGAAGTTTAACGGCGCAGTCTTAAGTGACAAGAACCTGGCCCCGGTATACCCAAAAGCAAGAGCCGTTAAGGACATACGGTTGAACGGCGATATTGGGATGGATGATACCTTTGATACAGAAGACTGGAAACTTGTGGTTGTTGAGCCCTGGAGCCAAAAAACACGGTCAGTAGAGCTTTCTGATATTAAGGTTCTTCCTAAATACGATCTGGTCTTTGATTTTAAGTGTATTGAAGGCTGGGACCAGGTCGTCAATTATAGCGGTGCCCGATTTTCTGACTTCTTGATGGCACATAAAATCGGAACCCTGCCGGGGAAAGAGGCTAACATTGACAATTTAGAGAATTGGTACCGGTATGTAGGCCTGGAAACACCTGATGGAAAGTACTTTGTAGGGATGGATATGAAAAGCATACTTCATCCACAGACCTTGCTGTGCTATGAGCAAAATGGGAAAGAGCTCGAATATGACCACGGCGCGCCACTGAGGTTAATCACCCCGATCAAATATGGAGTGAAGAACCTGAAGCGAATCGGGAAGATCTTTTTTTCCAACGACAAACCCCGGGATTATTGGTTCAATGAGGGCTATCCTTATGATCTGACGCTGTGATTGAGCTAAACTAAAATAATGGCCTAAAAGTGAAATCCCCTCGTATGGCTTTGCACGTATATGGCCCATGCACAGCACTCGTACCAAGCTTAAAATACTTTGGCTGCTAGCCCAGCCAACCAAAAGCAAGAGGCAATTACGGTCTCTTTTGGCTAAATGTCACGTCGCAGGTAGTGGCGATAGTAATCAGGATCACCCGAGTTGCAAGGGTGAGAAGCTAAAAAAGCGTCAACTGCTTTTATGGCCGCCGTTTCCCTTGCAGAGCCTATACCAGAAATTAAGGCGAACGGCACATTAAGCCGCTTGATCTCGTTCAAATGAACACTTAAGAAGTGCTCCCTTAAGTGCGGAAAATCGCGTAATGAGTCGTCCTGCCAGGGGAGATCGATGTTCATGATTAAAAAGAAGTCGTATTTCCTCTTTTCCAACTCCTCATCTACAGCTGCCGGGTAACGTCCAAAGACATGGAGTGACCATATCTTTATAGTAAGAAACATAGTATCACAGATCATCATTTGCGGGCTTGAGGCAACTATTTGGTCTTCAAGTGCGAGCTGTCCCTGGAGCATTGCCAGCTCATCGTCCAACGTGGGTACGTAATCAAGGCCCGTGCAATACTCCCGGGCATATTCTGGTACCCAGGGACAGTGATAATGATTGGAAAGGAACTCCGATAAACGGGACTTGCCGGTTGACTCAGGCCCCATTACCGCAATTTTAATCGTTGGCTTTTTCACTTTTTCTCCAGCTCAAGAGGCCGTAAAAGGCAATTATAATAAAGATAACGTAAAGGACAGCTGTTGGATATAAGCCCTTAACGGCAAAAAGGGCGACGTACAGGCAATCCACGCAGATCCAGATGTGCCAGTTTTCGATCACTTTGCAAGCTGCCAGGAAGGTAGCGGCGATACTCATCGCCGAGCACAGACTATCTACAAAAGGAAAGGATGCGGTCGTAAAATGAAGTAGTGCCCATCCACTTATCAACATATATATAAAAGCAAAAACAGCTGCTGCTACTATCTCCTTTACTGAAGCATGTCTTACTTTGAGGACAGTGCGATCTTGCCATTTGTACCAGCCGTACAGGCTCATGGCGATAAACAGGCCCTGTAAGAGAGTATCGGAAAATAATCTGGCACGATAGAAGACGACAGCGTATAGGACAGAGCTTAAGATGTCCATTGGCCAGCTTGCTATAATTTGTTTTGACGCCAGCACAATAGCCAGCAAGGAAATCACCGCGGCGATTTGCTCAAGACTGCCAGCACCAAACATATCCTTCCAGTACGAAAGCGCCATAGTTCCTGGGTCAAATGAAGCGATTAAAAGCCTGAATTAAAAGATAGCTTTGCTTTGATGCCAAAAAGTTCTATCATACACTCTGTTCTCATTATTGGTTCAGGACCAATCATTATTGGACAAGCCTGTGAATTTGATTACGCGGGTTCTCAAGCGGCTTTATCCCTAAAGGAGGAGGGAATCGAGGTTTCGATCATCAACTCAAACCCGGCGACGATCATGACCGATGAAGTGATCGGAGACCACATCTATCTACTCCCTCTTACTTGCGAATCGCTTGAAATTGTTCTTTCCGAGCGAAGAATCGATGCTGTATTACCTACTATGGGGGGCCAAACAGCCTTAAACCTTTGTATGGAGGCCGCGGAACGTGGAATCTGGGAAAAATACAAAACATTGGTGATCGGTGTGGCGCTGGACGCGATCGAGCGGACCGAGAACCGTGAAGCTTTTAGGAAGCTCATGGGAGAAATTGGGATTGCGGTGGCACCAAGTAAGATCGCGAACAGTTTCCTGGAAGGTAAAGAGATCGCTCAGGTGATTGGATACCCCCTTGTAATAAGGCCTTCGTACACATTGGGAGGGTTTGGCGGCGGCTTCGTACACCGTAAAGAAGAATTTGACTCGGCTCTGCAACGCGGCCTTGAAGCGTCACCTACTCATGAGGTGCTGGTTGAAAAGGCGGTCTTTGGCTGGAAAGAATTTGAGCTTGAACTGTTAAGGGACAACCGTGATAATGTTATCATCATTTGCAGTATCGAGAACATGGATCCCATGGGTATCCATACGGGAGACTCGATAACCGTCGCACCGGCCATGACGCTTTCAGATACATGCTACCAGAAAATGCGTGACTATGCGATCACAATGATGCGCGCTATAGGGGATTTCGCGGGGGGCTGCAATGTGCAGTTTGCTCTTGAACCGGCCAGTGAAGATATAATCGCCATTGAAATTAATCCCCGGGTAAGCCGTTCCTCGGCTCTGGCGTCAAAAGCGACGGGATACCCTATCGCGAAAGTAGCGGCGAAACTGGCGATCGGGTATAACCTGGATGAGATCCCTAACCAGATCACGAGGACCACCTCGGCCTGCTTTGAGCCAAGTCTGGATTATGTCATTGTGAAAATACCGCGATGGAACTTTGATAAGTTTAAAGGCGCGAATAAGGAGTTAGGTCTTCAGATGAAGTCTGTCGGCGAAGTAATGGGCATTGGCCGAAGCTTTACCGAGGCGCTTCAAAAGGCCTGCCAGTCTCTGGAGATAGGGCGCTGGGGCCTTGGAGCCGATGGTAGACAGGTTAGAGACCTTACCCAGATCATGGAAGGTCTCCAGCATCCAAGCTGGGACCGGGTATTTTTGATCCTTGACGCGTTTAGTCTGGGTGTTCCAACAGAGTCGATCCGTAAAGCTACCCGGATCGACCGCTGGTTCTTAAACGAGATACAGGAGCTTTCCAGGCTTGAACTTGAACTCCGGCGCTACCAGCTCCACAACATCCCGGCGCCTCTTCTAATGGAAATGAAGGTAAATGGTTTCTCTGATGACCAGCTAGCCTGGATCCTGGGCAATACCACTGCCGAAGAAGTTTATCAAAAGCGCAGCGCACTCGGTATTAAACGGCGTTATAAGATGGTAGATACCTGCGCGGCCGAGTTTGCAGCAGGTACTCCATATTACTATTCGACTTTCGAAAGTGGAAACGAAAGTATACGATCTGAGAACAAGAAGATCATAGTTCTAGGGTCTGGCCCCAACCGGATCGGGCAGGGTATCGAATTTGATTACTCCTGTGTGCATGGTTTAATGGCTGCGAGGGAACTAGGCTACGAAGCGATCATGATTAACTGTAATCCAGAAACCGTTTCGACAGATTTTGATATGGCCGACAAGCTTTATTTTGAACCGGTTTATTGGGAGCATATCCGGGAGATCATTGAACTTGAAGACCCCGAGGGGGTAATTGTTCAGCTTGGCGGGCAAACGGCGCTTAAGCTGGCCGAGAAGCTATTTGAGTTTAAGATTCCAATTCTCGGTACTAGCTTTCCAGATATGGATAAAGCAGAGGATCGCGGCAGCTTTTCTGACCTGCTCAAAGAACTTGACATACCCTATCCCCGCTACGGCGTAGCGCAGTCTGCCGAGGAAGCGATCGAAGTAGCTGCCCATGTTGGTTACCCGGTCCTGGTAAGACCAAGCTATGTCCTTGGGGGCCAGGGAATGCAGATCGTTATAAATGACCTTGATCTAGAAGCGGCGGTAATTGGCTTGCTTCGAAATCTTCCCGGCAACCGCGTTTTGATCGACCACTTTCTGGATAGGGCCGAGGAAGCCGAATCAGACTGCATCTGTGATGGCGAAGCTGTGGAGATCATTGGTATAATGGAACACATTGAACCGGCTGGAATACATTCGGGCGATTCAAATGCAGTACTTCCGCCTTTTCGGCTTTCACAATCGGTCATTGAAAAGATCGAAGAATATACGCGAAGGGTTGCTTTTGCGCTTTCTATCAAAGGGCTGTTAAATATGCAGTTCGCCATCAAAGGTGACAACGTCTACGTCATCGAGGCAAATCCCAGAGCTTCGCGTACAGTTCCGTTTATCTCAAAGGCGTACCGGGTGCCGTATATTAATGTGGCCTCAAAAATTATGATAGGCGATAAAAAGCTGCGTGACTTCAACCACAAGCCCTACCAGGCTGGCTTTGCGATCAAGGAGCCTGTTTTCTCTTTTGACAAGTTTCCGGAGGTTACCCGGGAGCTCGGCCCCGAGATGAAATCAACCGGCGAAGCGATCCGTTTTATCAAAGATCTTGACGACCCGTTCTTTAGGCAGCTCTATAAAATTAAGAGCATGTATCTGAGTCGATAAAAGGAATATAGGCGAATGTTGGGCAACCTTCCTGAAGACGCTTCGTTAAATGGCCTATCTGAGTGAGGTCATGATGCAGAGAGTTGTTTTGCTTGCCGTGCTTTTGTGCTTAAGTTCTAGGGTTTTCCCACAGACAAATGATACGTCAAGGGCTAACATGCTTATCAAGCTTGCTTCGGATTATTCACGCCGTAACGCTTTTTTAGTCGAAAAATACGCCGGTGAGGGACTTGTGCTTAGCCGTAAGCTAAATTTTCCAAGCGGCATTATGCGTTCAATGAGGCTTTCGGGACATGCCTGCCTCGATCAGGGAAAGTTTCCCGATGCTCTCGACAATTTGCTTGAAGCCCTTACCCTCGCCGAACAGGAGCACAACAGGCTGCAAACTGCCGCCGTCCTTAATGAGTTGGGAGAGCTATACCTCACGCTTAATGACTTTGTACTGGCTAGAAGTTATTTGGATAGATCAATCCAGATATACTCTCAATTAAAAGATGAGTTCAACACGCTCAAAGTCTATGGCAACATTAGCCAAACTTTGCAGGGTATAGGGCAGGAGGACCAGGCAAAGACCCTTACAATGGATGTACTGGCAAGCGCCATCAAGACAACAAATAATCAGGCCATCGCTGACTCCTATCAAAACCTGGGTAATATTTACGCGAAGTCCGAAGAGCTCGACAAATCACTTTTTTGGTATCAGAAAGCCGTACCTGCCTATATCGCGCTCAATGATGAGATCAACCGTTTGCGTACCATTTCGAAAATCGGATTGATCTATTACCGCAAAGGTGATTTGAGAGGTGCCCGGTCTAATATTTATAGATCGCTGTTGCTCGCTATAGATCTTAGTTCGTCCCAGAAAGAACTCGAGGCCTATCGTCATCTTTCTAGCATCGACTCTCTGCAGGGCAAAATGAAATTAGCTTTGCTCAATTTTCAGCGCTATTCGACAATGAAAGATAGCGTCGCAGCGAATTACAAACAGCTTAAATTGGAAAAGATCCAGGCTGATTTTGACCTCGCAACTCAGCAAAAGAGTATCGATAACCTTGTAAAGGTAAAGCAAGATCAAGAAAAAAGTCTTAAGACCCAGAATGTGGTCATTGTTACTTTCTTTGTTCTGATTCTGTTTATAGCGGTTATGTGGCTGGTTCTCAATTATTTCTACAAGCAGAAACGAACGGACAATAAAAATCTTCAAAGTCAGAAGGAAGAACTGGTTGCGTTAAATCATATTAAAGACCGTTTGTTCTCGGTGATAAGCCATGATCTTCGCAGTCCTTTAGCTAACCTCGAAGCCCTTCTGACTTTAATGGATGACGGCGACCTGAGTACCGAAGAGGTTCTTATGCTGGCAGGCCAGCTAACCCATAACGTGCAGGATACTTCTAATATGCTTGATAATCTCTTGCAGTGGTCAAAGAGCCAGATGGACGGGCAGCAGCCGAAGAAACAAAAAGCCGACCTCAAGATTCTAGTTGAAGACATTGTACACTTTTTCAGGCAGCAGAGTGAGAAAAAGGCAATTACGGTCAAGATGCTCCGGTGTGAGACTAGCATAACATGTACAGATGTTGAAATGATACGACTTGTAATTCGCAACCTCCTAGGAAACGCGATCAAGTTTACCCCAATAGGCGGCACGATCCAAATAGAAATTAAGACCCGTGAGGAGATGCTGCTGGTGTCTATTAAGGACTCTGGGATAGGGATAAGTGAAAGTACCAAAGAACGGCTATTTAGCGGCGATACTATTAGTACAGCCGGCACTCATAATGAGAAAGGTACCGGTTTAGGTCTCTTGCTTTGTAAGGAGTTCGTTGAAAAGAACGGGGGTAAGATCTGGCTGCAGAGTGAGCTGGGACAGGGCAGCGTATTTAGTTTTAGCCTTCCTTTAATTGTAGAACAGCTACTGGACCCGGGCACAGCTGAAGTCATGTTCTTTTAAACACCCTGCGAACGGTTTCCTCGACAGTTGCGACGCGAATCACGCTTATGCTTCTAGGTCTGGCGGCGGCAGGAGCAAGTTTATTGTACTTCGAGATATAGATTTCGGTAAAACCCAGTTTCTCTGCTTCGGCAATTCGTTGTTCAATGCGCCCAACCGCTCTAATTTCACCAGACAATCCCCCCTCGGCTGCAAAACAAGTTTTCTGCGGGATCGACAAGTCCTCTTGTGAACTTATAATAGCCATCATGAGACCCAGATCAATGGAAGGGTCCTCAACTTTAATGCCTCCTGTGATGTTGAGGAACACATCTTTAACTGAAAGTCTAAAGCCGCAGCGCTTTTCGAGAACGGCCAGTAGCATACTCATTCTGCGGCTGTCGAATCCCAACGCAGATCTTACCGGTGTTCCATAAGGAGAAACGCTGACTAAAGCCTGGCATTCCACCAATAACGCCCGCGCACCTTCCATGATCACCGAAATGCTTATCCCGCTTAATTCTTCCTCTCGCACTGAAAGGAGTATTTCTGACGGGTTGCTTACTTCACGAAGCCCCGAACCTTCCATTTCATAAATCCCAAGTTCTGCAGAAGGTCCAAAGCGATTCTTAAGAGTACGCAGTATGCGGTAGTTATAATGCCGGTCACCCTCAAATTGAAGGACTGTATCGACCATGTGTTCAAGTGTTTTAGGCCCTGCAATCGCGCCTTCCTTTGTTATATGCCCAATTAAGAAAATCGGGACATGGGATTCTTTGGCAAAGCGCATGCATTCACCGGCACTTTCCCTTACCTGAGCAAGGCTTCCAGCGCTGGAATCGCTAAGTGGGGATTCGAGAGTTTGGATAGAATCAATGATGATAAGATCCGGTACGCTCCTCAATGCTTGGTCAAAAATAGCTACGGTGGAAGTTTCTGTCAGAAGCATACAATCATTCCCCGGCTTACCACGCTTTTCACCTAGGAGCCGTCTGGCGCGCATCTTGATCTGGTGCTCACTTTCTTCCCCGGATACGTACAATACCTTGTGCTTCTCCAGGCTAAGGGCAAGCTGCAATAGCAGTGTGCTTTTGCCTATTCCGGGTTCACCGCCCAGTAGTATAAGCGACCCTGGAACAATGCCACCTCCGAGAACCCTGGTCAGTTCTGCGTCGGGAATAAGCATTCGGCGTTCAGCGCCTTCAATTAGTTCATGAATGCTGGTTGGAACCGGCCTGCTTCTGTAGGGGAAGCTCCCCCTTAAGGCTTTGCCAGGTGTTTTCTTTTGAGTCCGGGACTCTTGCAAAGTATTCCACTGACCACAGCCCGGGCATTTTCCCAACCATTTTGGTGAATCAAAGCCGCAATTACTGCAGATAAAGGAGGTTTTATCCACTAAATCTTTATTTCCTCTTCATTAGAGAAAAAGTGAAACTCAAGGAACGTAAATGTTGGATCAGCATCGATTTTGATCCACTTGCGATATTTCAAAAACCATTTACGCTGCACAGACATAATACCCTCCCGCAGGTAAGCCGCAATGAAAGGACTCACCCCAAGGGTGATCTTTTTTTCATTTTGTTCCTTTAAGATATAGTCGAGGTTATTTTCAATGTCGTCAATGATTAGTACACTCGGTTTTATCTCTCCGCTTCCGCCGCACGCCGGGCACTTTTCAATAGTAACGATGTTCATCTCGGGCCTAACGCGCTGCCTGGTTACCTGGACCAGCCCAAACTTACTTGGCGGTAGGATCGTGTGTTTCGCCCGGTCATCGGCCATCTCATTACGAAGCGCATCGAAAAGAATCTTCCGGTTACCTACTTTGTGAAGGTCAATAAAGTCAATGACGATAATACCCCCCATATCTCTTAATCGTAACTGACGGGCGATCTCTTTGGCTGCTTCAATATTAACTTGCAGGGCGTTCTCTTCCTGATTGACCTCTCCGTTGGTGCGGTTGCCACTGTTTACATCTATAACATGAAGTGCTTCAGTATGCTCAATGACAAGATAGGCCCCACCAAGTAGGGTTACGGTTTTACCAAATAGTGCCTTGATTTGTTTCTCTACACCATAGTACTCAAATAAGGGATCTTTGCCCTTATAAAGCTTAACGATTTTCTCTTGTTCGGGACTTATTTCATGGATATAGGATTTCACTTCTTCATATATCTGAGGGTCTGAGGTGACAATATTTTGGAAATCTGCATTTAATATATCCCGTAAAATGGATGATGTTCGATCAATCTCACCAAGGACTTTTTTTGCCGGTTCGGCAGTGGGTAGTTTCTGAATAAGTGTCTCCCATTTGGATGAAAGTTCCTGAATATCTTTAAGCAATTCATCGTTCCCCCTGCCTTCCGAGACAGTACGTATAATCACCCCAAAGTTGGTAGGCCGAATGCTTTCAATTATTTTTTTTAACCGGCTCCTTTCGGCGTTGCTTTTGATCTTTTTTGAAACCGAAACTGTTTCTGTGAATGGTACCAAAACGACATATCTCCCTGCCAGCGAAATATCTGAACTGAGTCTTGGCCCCTTGGTCGAGATTGGCTCCTTGGTGATTTGAACCGGCAAAAGCTGGCCTTTAGCCAGAATGTCAGAGATCTTACCACTTTTATTAATGTCGGGGTCCAATTTGTATTGATTAAGAAGAGTCCCTTTATACTGCCGGTTTCTTAGATCGCGCGAAAAGCGAATAAGTGAATTGACCTGCGGTCCAAGATCGAGATAGTGCAAAAAAGCATCCTTTTCATATCCAACATCAACAAAGGCGGCATTGAGGCCAGGCATAATCTTTTTAATGCGCCCGAGGTAGATATCACCGACTGAATACTGGTTGCTGTTTAACTCCTGATGAAGCTCGGCAAGCTGCCTATCCTTGACTAAAGCGATCGTAACACCGGTCGAATTGGCATTAATAATTAGCTCTTTCAATAAGTGTAGTTACAAGGAAATTTACCTATTTCTTTTTATGTCTGTTTTTTCTTAATCGCTTTTTTCTTTTGTGGGTAGCCATTTTATGTCTTTTTCTTTTTTTTCCACTTGGCATATTAAGTTCTGTTAGGATAATTAATTTATTGTTTGTTGAATGAGCTGGTCTATACTTGCACGGGTCGCCTGATCAGTTATGTATTTCTTACTTGTTTGATAGGCCTCTACCGCCAAGGCTTTGTCTCCTTTTTGTTCATAGGCCTGGGCAAGGTAAAACCAAGCCTCTCCATTATTCTGTTTGCGAACAACCGTTTGAAATCGCTGTATGGCTTTGTCATATTGACCTGACCGCATTGAAAAAAGACCCAAATTGAAATTCGCATCGATGTTCTGAGGATCCTGTTTTACAACACCCAGTAAAAGACCTATTCCTTGCATTGGATTGTCACTTGACGACACATAGCAAACACCCAAACCTGTTTGAGCGGCAAGGCTCTTAGGGTCAATCGCAAGTGCTTTTTGATAACAGTTAATGGCCTTTGCGGCATAAAAAGCCGCGTCTCGCGTTCGCGCTAAAGAATCTGTTTTCCCAGATTTTACGCTCTCGCTTGCCTGCAAAACGGCTATTGCCGTCCTAAAAAGGTCACCGGCTTTAAGCCAGCTGTTCTCTGAGGTGGTACCGGTGACTTGGGCGTTTTCACGGAACTGTACGATCCCCGCAAGTCCCGGACGCCCAGCTTTTAGCCAAAAAGCCGCAAGGTCCTCAGACGCCTTTGGTTCCAGAGCTTTCACCCTGTTGTCAAGCCGCCCGAACTCCCGTTTTTGCTTATCGGAAAGGGCCTGGACTGTAGAACGGATTATCGCATTTTCAATCCCGGGACTGTCTGCAGTTCCATGCGCCCCTCCACCAGCAGCACCACCGCCACTACTAAAAGATTGACCGGATTGACCGCCTTTGCCAGAAGCCATCGCCGCCTGGACTGCGGTCCCTCCGCGGGCGTTTCGTATGTTTTGTGGAGCCGGAACGCCTGATTTGTGGATTTCGAGCGAAAGAAGACCGCCCATGATCAGCGTAACCCCGCCAAGGATGATTATTTGTTTGAGCTGCATGCTTTATTTGGCCGCAGCAACTCTGGCTTTTTTATGCGCGCTGCTCTTGACTTTTTCAACGAACACCTTGGCCGGTTTGAAACTGGGTACAAAATGCTCGGGTATAATGATCGCTGTGTTCTTTGAAATGTTACGTGCTGTTTTTTTCGCTCTCTTTTTAACAATAAAACTTCCGAAACCCCTTACATACACATTTTCTCCATCCACCATTGAGCTTTTAACCACTTTAAAGAACGCCTCAACGGTTTCTTGAACATCGCTTTTTTCGATTCCTGTCTTTGTTGCTATTTCAGCGATTATTTCTGCTTTTGTCATTTTTATTGAATTTTCTTCTCTGATACTCCGCTCTTTTGGGGTTGCAAAGATATTTCTTTTTGGCTAATGACGAAACCCAAACTGGGTTTTTTGCCTGTAATTCAATGGGATGGCAAATTATGACCCCTATCTTTGCCACCATGGAAAATGAGTTTTCATCTTTACTACTAGGCTGGTACCGGCATCACAAACGGGACCTTCCTTGGCGAAGAACCAAAGACCCCTATAAGATCTGGTTATCTGAAGTTATTCTTCAGCAAACGCGGGTAAGTCAAGGCTTGCCCTATTATGAGCGCTTCATTGCCCGTTATCCGTCTGTCGATATTCTCGCCGCTCAAAGCCTGGAAGAAGTTCTATTCATGTGGCAAGGTCTGGGCTATTACTCAAGAGCGAGAAACATGCTTTCAACGGCTCAGGAGATCACTGCCGACTATGGGGGTCGGTTTCCCGGCTCATATCATGAGTTAAGGTCCCTAAAAGGCATCGGCGATTATACAGCGGCGGCAATAGCAAGCTTCGCTTTTGATGAGGTCGTCCCGGTTGTGGATGGCAATGTATACAGGCTGCTTTCCAGGTACACAGGTTTGGACACCTCAATAAACAGTACTGCCGGAAAGAAGGGATTTGCTGCACTTGCACGGGATCTCATTTCGAAGGACCAGCCTGCGACATTTAACCAGGCAATAATGGAATATGGCTCGATGGTATGCACCTACCGCCAGCCTCGGTGTGAAGCATGCATTGTGAGTGCTTCTTGCTATGCATTAAGAGAGAAAGCACAAAGCAGACTGCCCGTTAAAAAATCGTCTAAAGGCTCAAGGTCCAGGTACCTCAATTATCTTTTGCCTGCCAACACCTCTTTTTATTTCTTGAAACAGCGCAAATCGAAAGATATTTGGCAGGGTCTTTACGATTTCCCTGTCTTTGAAACAAATGAAGCGTTAGGGGTTTCAGAATTTATCAAACATACCTCACTTCATGAGCTTTGCCACCACGAAGGGGTGGTGTTCCATAGAGTGACAAGGGATAAACATATCCTTTCACATCAAGTCATTTACGCGAGCTTTTGGCATATATCGACATGCGGAAATGTGCTGCCCTGGGGACCTGATTCATTCTCTGTTCTGGAAGAAGATCTAGTGAAATATGCCATGCCGCGCCTGATAACACGATTTTTCGAAGCAAGTAACAGATCATGCCCGGTTTAAATAAGGTCATGCTCATAGGGAGGCTTGGGAAAGATCCCGAAATCAGAAGGTTTGAAGACGGGGGGCTGAGTGCCGCTTTTTCGCTCGCGACGTCTGAAAATATAACTGGTCCTGATGGTCATAGATCTGAGCTTACCGAGTGGCATAATATCATTACCAGAAATAAGGTCGCCGAAAATGCCGCCGAATTTCTTTCAAAAGGAAAACTTGTCTATCTGGAAGGTAAGATCAGAAGCCGGTCCTATGAAAAAGGAGGAATGAAAAGACATATTGTCGAAATTTTTGCAGACAGCTTTACCATTCTCGAGCCTAGACGGGATGCTAATCCATACAACCTTTCGAGCCCTCCAGAGGGCTTAGGGTAATGAGTAAAGACGATTGATCCGATTGGTTCTATCTGCGAACGCTCCCAAAAGCCGTCTTACGTCAGAATAGTTGCGTACATACCAAGTGGCAGCTGAAATGTTACCGCCTACTTTTACTGTAAACGCGCTTTTTGGTAACGCTTTGAAGATGTCTTCATCGGTATAATCATCGCCTATCGCCAGCACGAACAGATACTCATGTTCGTCAAGGATCTTTAGGGCGGCTTTGCCTTTATTGATCTCCGCATTTTTGACTTCAATGATCTTGTCTCCCGGCAAAAGCTGCAAGCCAAGATCTGCCGCCTGGAAACGAATATTATTAAGTAGTTCACCTGCTCTCAGATCGCCTAGCTCACGCTCCACCTTGCGGTAGTGCCACACCAGGGAATAGCTTTTTTCCTCGATGAATGAGCCGGGGGTCCGGTCAGCGTACAGTTCGAAAATCGGCTTTACTTCGGCCTTCCAGCTCGCATTAAGGCCCGGAATTTTTTGCCATTCGCCACCCACATTCTTTGTCCATGAGCCATGCTCGGCGACAAGACTTAAATTTCGGCCCGCAAACCAGGCTTCAAGATCTTCATGTTTCCTCCCGCTGATGATCACGACACGGTTCACAGGGTCATGGGAAAGCGTTTCAAGGAGGTCATATAGTTGGGCATCGGGTGAGGCACGCTGTATGTCGCCCTGGAAACCGACCAGCGTACCGTCGTAATCAAGAAGCAATAAGCGCTTACCTGCCGCGCCGGCGGCGCGAAACATCTCTTCTTCACCGGCCGGTCCAAGTCGTCTAGCTTTCATGGAATCCTGCATTAGTTTAACTTCCCCCAATCTCTCCATATAAATACGGACCCAATGTTTTACGGTGAATTTGAAAACAACCTCCCTTAACGCTTTCATGTGTCTTTGCTGGTCGGCAGGGCTCATGCTAAGGGCGGTGTGAATGGCATCTGCGAAGTCTTTCGTATTCCCGGGGTTGATGATCAGCGCGTCGACAAGTTCTTTCGATGCCCCGGCTAATTCACTGAGAACAAGTACCCCATCTTCATTGGTTCGGCTTGCCACGTATTCTTTGCTCACCAAGTTCATACCGTCCCTCATCGGCGTCACCAGGCATACCGGTGCGAACTGGTATAAGGCTGAGAGGGTTTCAACCGGGAATGAGCGGTAGAAATAGTGGACCGGGCTCCATATCATCGTTGAATAACGTGAGTTGATGTTGCCTACACGTTTGTCGATCTGATCCCTCAGATCTTTGTATTGCTGGACGGTATCCCTTGAGGGGACAACGATCATGTACAGGGCGATGCTGCCAACGTATTCTGGGTGCGTCTCAAGAAGTAGCTCAAAGGCAGCCAGGCGTTGCAAGATACCTTTGCTATAGTCCAGCCGGTCGATAGACAAAAGCATTTTTACCTCGTCAAAGTGATCCCTGAGATAGGCCACTTCACGCTTTACATTCTCCTCGGCAGTTAAGTTAGCATACCGTGTGCTGTCTATACCCATTGGGAAAGCCTCAATGACGATAGATCGTTCGAGATATGAAATGACATTATTGGTGGTCTTGCAGGGAAGGAGTCTTGACGCGGAAGAGATGAAGTGTCTCGCGTCTTCGAACGTGTGAAAACCGACGAGGTCAGCACCAACTATGCCGTCAAGAAGCTCTGAACGCCAGGGGATGAGTCGAAAAAGTTCAAAGGAAGGAAACGGTATGTGTAAAAAAAACCCGATAAGGACATCGGGGAGCCGGTTTCTAATCAGTGCCGGAAGTAATAGAAGCTGGTAATCGTGGATCCACACGGTGTCACCGGGCTCACATTTTTCCAGAACCGCCTCGCAAAATTTTTCATTAACCAGCTTATAATATTCCCAGTTGGTTTCCTTGTAATAAGCGTAAGTAGATGCGTAGTAGTGAAATATGGGCCATAAGACTTCATTTGAAAAGCCCTCGTAATAGTGGAGGATCTCTTTGTGAGAAAGAAAGACAGGGGCAAGACTTAGTTCGGTGAGCTTTTCCTTGACCCCTGCCTGTAAAGTCGGGTCTGTTATTTCAAGTCCTGGCCAACCTATCCAAAGATTATCTCCGCTGCGGTAGATCGAGCCCAAACCCGTTGCCAGGCCGCCTTCGCTGCTAGAGTAGGACAGTTCTCCTTCATGCTCTGAGATCTTTACCGGAAGACGGTTAGATACAATGATCGTTTTAGACATAGCGCCCTTAGTTAGATTTCTGATTGAATGCCGGTGCTGGGTGCGTGACGAATCCCAAGTTCCTGTAACTGGACATCGCTGATGCTTGAAGGCGTATCTATCATGACATCCCGGCCCGAGTTGTTCTTTGGGAAGGCGATCACGTCACGTATTGAATCAAGTCCCGCAAAGATTGAAACGAGCCGGTCAAGACCAAAAGCGATACCCCCATGAGGAGGTGCACCGTACTCGAAAGCGTCAAGCAAAAAGCCAAACTGACTTTTGGCGTCCTCGGGAGAAAAGCCCAACAGTGAGAACATTTTGGCCTGTAGATTCTGGTCATGTATCCGGATCGAACCACCTCCGATCTCGACCCCGTTCAGGACAATATCATAAGCATTCGCCCGGGCGCGGCCAGGGTCTGTCTCAAGCAAGTGAAGGTCTTCGGGTTTCGGGGAAGTAAATGGATGATGCACGGCATGAAACCTGCTGCTTTCATCATCCCATTCCAGCAAAGGAAAATCAACGACCCACAGAGGGGCGAATACGTCTTTATCCCGCAGGCCTAAACGTGAACCCATTTCTAGCCGCAGCTCCGAAAGCGCTTTGCGGGTACGGGCCAGCTCTCCGGCAAGAATGAGGATCAGATCACCAGGTGCCGCCTTTATGGCCAGAGCCCAGGCAGAAAGCCGGTCCCGGTCAAAAAACTTGTCTACCGAGGATCGCAGGTCACCATCGGCCATAACTCTCAAATAAATGAGCGCTTTCGCGCCTATCTGTGGTCTGGATAAGAAGTCAGATAATTCATCAAGCTGTTTCCGGGTGTAAGACGCACCCCCTGGAACCAAGATGCCTGCGACAAGCTCAGCTTCGTTGAACAATTTGAATTCGGTCCCCAAAGCAAGATCACCAAGTTCAAAAAACTCCATTCCAAAGCGAAGGTCTGGTTTATCGGACCCATAAAGCCGCATGCAGTCAGCGTAAGTCATTCGGGGGATCTGGTCAAGATGAATATGCCTTATCTGAACGAAAAGGGCTTTCAAAAGCCCTTCAAATGTAGCCAGGACGTCTTCTTGTTCTACAAAGGACATTTCACAGTCGATCTGTGTGAATTCAGGCTGGCGGTCTGCACGCAGATCTTCGTCCCTAAAGCACTTGACTATTTGAAAGTACCGGTCAAATCCCGAAACCATCAAAAGCTGTTTAAAGGTTTGAGGAGATTGAGGAAGTGCATAGAACTCACCTTTATTCATCCGGCTTGGTACCACAAAGTCCCGTGCGCCCTCAGGTGTCGATTTAATTAGCACTGGTGTTTCAACTTCAATAAAGGACAGACTGTTTAAGAAGCTCCTCGTCTCCATGGTTAGACGATGCCGTAATTCAAGGTTCTTGCGAACCAAGTTTCGCCGCAGGTCAAGATAGCGATACCTCGCCCGCAGCTCATCCCCTCCGTCTGTATTGTCCTCGATGGTAAACGGCGGAGTTTTACTTGCATTCAGGATCTCGAGAGAGGTAACTCTGATCTCAATGTCGCCGGTTTCAAGCTTTGGATTTTTGTTACTTCGTTCAAACACGGCTCCCCGGGCGGCAATCACAAATTCTCTTCCAAGCCGTCGGGCGAGACCGCATAAAGCAGCATCTTCGTCCATATCGAACACAAGCTGGGTAACACCATACCTGTCCCTGATATCGATAAAAGTCATGCCGCCAAGATCCCGTGATTTTTGGACCCAACCAGTTAGAGTGACCCGTGAGTTGAGATCTTTCATCGAAAGCTCTCCGCAGGTATGGCTTCTAAGCATCTTTTGAGGGTTTGGTTCCTGGACAAAGTAAACAATAAACTATATTGATTTTGAGCGTGAAACAGCGCTCGCTTGTGGAAAAAAGTACCTAGCATGCAACATTTGACTGTGTAGATAACTCATTAGCCAAACCAAGCACCTTGAGCCGCGAATACACTGACAAAACTCCCTTGCTCATTGAGGCTTGCAGGCGGGGCGATGTACGGGCACAGCACGAACTTTTTCGGTTGTACTCCAAGGCTATGCTAAACACGAGTTACCGCATTGTAAATAATATCCCAGATGCCCAGGACGTCCTTCAAGAATCATTTCTTGACGCTTTCAGGTTTCTCTCGGGGTTTAGGGAAGAGTCCTCATTTGGCGCCTGGTTAAAACGCATCGTGGTCAACCGTTCACTGACAAGGCTGAGGCAGCGCGGTCTGAGTGATGTTACAGACTATGATGATGAGTACGCAGTGTTGCAATTAGACGACTCTGAGGCCCAAGAAATTATTACGTGGAAAGTCGAGGAAGTTCGAAAGTCCATTCAGAGCCTTCCAAATGGATTTCGGGTGGTCCTGAGTTTATATCTCCTGGAAGGATACGATCACGAAGAGATTGCCGGAATACTCCACATAAGCGATTCAACAAGCCGGTCGCAATTTTTAAGGGGAAAGAAAAGGCTTATCGAACTGTTAATGAGGAAGGGCATAAGGGCCTAAAGGCTTGAGACTATGAAAGACAAACTGGAAAGATTTATCAGAGATAACCGCGACGCATTTGATACCGAGGTGCCACAGGAAGCAATCTGGAGAAAGATACGCCAGAAGCTTGTAGGAAGCGGGGAGCGAAAAGCTATTAACCTTCGGCGGCACTTTATGCTGGCTACCGCTATCGCTGTGATCCTCTTGATCGCTTCAGTCACCGCATTTCAATTTTATAATTCGCATAAGATCCAACGTGAGAAGATGAACATGGCGCAGGCCGACGAAAATTACACCCGGCTCGAGTTGCAGTACACCTCAATCATTGAGGAGAAACGAACAGAAATCGAACGCTTCAAAGGTAACGACCCGGTGTTATACCGTGATTTCTCAGCAGATCTAAACCACCTTGATCAAAGTTGCCGTGAGTTAAAGGGGCAATTGCCGGTAACCCCAAACCCCGAAATACTGCTGAACGCGATCCTTAGGAATCTTCAACTTCAGACCGACCTCCTTACGAGGCAACTTCAAATCATCAAAAGCGTCAAAACTTCAAAAGACCATGAACGTATTCGTATCTAAAAGGCTTCTGTTAGGCCTAACCCTGAGTTTAACCGGCTGGTTTGGGTTGCCTCGCGCACATGCCGTGGCCAGGGATACTATCCTTCTCGGTGAGGAGAACTATCACTATGAGAAAGTTAAGACAATCTCAAGAAGCTACAGCGTTACCAGTCAGGACATCCTTGCGGTCAAAAACAGCTTTGGCAGGATCGATGTGAGTACCTGGGCCAAGTCTCAATTTGAGGTCGTGATCACAATGAAAGCAAAGGCGAATTCGGAACAGTCAGCTGAAGAAACTCTAAACAGGATCCACATCAGAGAATCCCGGTCTGGCAAAGAATATAGTTTCATTACCGAGTTGGACAGGATGCGCAGAAACAACGGTTGGGGACTTTTTGGATCGTCGGCGCCGAGTTTCGAGATCAATTATGTGATACATATTCCTAACTCAAATGCAGTCGACCTTGTAAATAAATATGGAAATACGAAGCTGCCTGATCTTGGGGGCAGTGTTCATTACGACGGCAGCTATGGTAATCTCGTTGCCGGTAATCTTGTCAATGACCAAAACGAACTCCGAGTAAGGTATGGCAACGCCGACATTGAAAGCCTCACACAGGCGTCACTAAATTTTGCTTATGGGAACTTGCAAGTCCGCAAAAGCAAAGATCTCACGCTTAGGCACGAGTATGGAAATCTAACCTTGGGAAGCGTATCTAAGTTACACGCCGATATGAGCTATTGCGGGGTAAGTATAGACAGACTTCTAAACGCGGCTACCCTTAAATTACGATACTCGGGGTCATGTAAATTTGGGAGCATAGACCCTGGCGTCAAGCTGATCGATATTGACGCTGAATATTCAGATGTAGAGCTTCCTCTAGAGTCCGGCGCTGACTTCTCTTTTTCAGTAAGTGTGCATTATGGAAATTTTAAGTATGACAAGGCGAGCACCAGGTTCACACACAACAGTAATGACCTGTTTGAAGGGCATGTTGGGGGGAGCGATGGCACAAGTGGTAAGATTGTTATTTCTTCGAACTATGGCAGCGTTCGGTTTAGGTAGCGGTGTATAGCCACGAACACTTTATGCTACAGGCGATCGTAGAGGCCAAAGTCGCTTTACACAAAGGCGAAATTCCGATAGGAGCGGTGATTGTGGCCGGTAACACCATTATCGCCAGAGGGCACAATCTTACCGAGCAGCTTTCTGATGTCACCGCTCATGCCGAAATGCAAGCCGTGAGCGCCGCCGCGATAGGGTTGGGAGCGAAATACTTGCCTGATTGCCGAATTTATGTTACTCTGGAGCCATGTCTTATGTGTGCGGGCGCATTATTTTGGTGTCAGATTGGGGAAGTGCATTACTCGGCTTCTGATCCACGAATGGGGTTCGCCAGGCTTGGAAGACCAGTCCTGCATCCCAAGACTAAATTATTCAGTGGTCTTTTAGCTGAGGAATCACTTTCCCTGTTGAAAACATTTTTTCTTGAACGTCGCAAGGGTGTATAGGCTATATTTAGGCCTAAATCCCAAAGATAATGGCCTTCGAACTACCTGCTCTACCTTACGCTTTTGATGCGCTTGAGCCGCATATTGACAAACAGACCATGGAGCTTCACCATAACAAGCACCATCAGACTTACATTACTAATTTAAATAAGGCGCTTGAAGGAAACGCTGCCGCAAACAGCCCGATTGAAGAGATCATTACAGGTATTTCTAAATTTCCTGTGGTTGTTCGCAATAATGGTGGTGGTCATTATAACCACTCTCTCTTTTGGCAAATGATTGGTCCTCATGCGGGTGGACAACCTTCGGGAGAGGTAGCGTCGGCTATAAATTCCTCTTTTGGTTCCTATGACGAATTCAAAACTAAGTTCACAGATGCCGCTACAAAGCGGTTTGGGTCCGGGTGGGCATGGCTCACGGTCGTGAACGGCAAATTGGCTATTACTTCAACGGCAAATCAGGATAATCCCGAAATGGATGTGATACCCGCTGAAGAAAAGGGAAAGCCGATTTTAGGGATCGATGTCTGGGAACACGCGTATTATTTAAAGTATCAGAATCGCCGCCCGGAGTATATAGCGGCATTTTTCAATGTTATTAACTGGAAGATGGTTGAGACCTTGTTTAATAAAGCCCGTTAGTTTATTCGACGGTAACAGATTTGGCGAGATTACGGGGCTGGTCAACATTGCAGCCCCGCATGACCGCAATGTGATAAGAGAGTAACTGCAGTGGTATAATGGCAACAAGAGGAACAAAAGCTTCGTGAGTTTGCGGAATTTCGATCACATGATCTGCCATACGGCTTACCTCCGAGTCGCCGTCGGTGACAATAGCTATGATAACGCCATTGCGGGCTTTTACTTCCTGAATGTTGCTGATGACCTTCTCGTAATTTGGCCCAAAGGTAGCGATCACGACAACCGGCATCTGGTTATCAATAAGAGCAATTGGGCCATGCTTCATTTCGGCAGCAGGATAACCTTCAGCGTGGATGTAGGAAATTTCCTTTAGCTTGAGAGCGCCTTCCAAAGCTACCGGAAAACCATATCCTCTTCCCAGGTAAAGAAAGTTGCGTGCGTCCTTAAACCGGGCGGCGATAAGCTTGATACGGTCGTCACTCAATAGCGCGATTTGGATCTTGTCAGGAATAGTAGCTAGTTCGGCCACAAGTTCCTTGATCTTCGATTCAGGAAGGGTGCCTCTTTTTGCCGCAAGCTGGATGGCGATCAGGGTAAGAACAGTCACTTGGGCAGTAAACGCTTTTGTCGAAGCTACTCCTATCTCAGGACCCGCATGTGTATAAACCCCGGCATCTGTTAATCTCGGGATACTGGAACCGACTACATTGCAAACTCCCAGAATAGTCGCTCCCTTTGATTTGGCGAGTTCAAGCGCGGCCATTGTATCGGCGGTTTCACCTGATTGTGAAATAGCGATTACAACATCCTGCTCCGTAATTATGGGGTTACGATACCTGAATTCTGAAGCATATTCTACTTCGACCGGAATGCGTGCAAAATCTTCAAACAAATGCTCGGCGACAAGGCCGGCATGCCATGACGTGCCGCATGCGACAATAATGATGCGATTACTTTGCGCAAGCTTTTCTAGATAGTCTTTAAGACCGCCTAATTGAATCAAGCCCTCCTGTAAATTGAGCCTTCCGCGCATGCTGTCCAGTACCGAACGTGGCTGTTCATAAATTTCCTTGAGCATGAAGTGGTCAAATCCCGCTTTTTCAAGCATTTCAAGCTTTAACTCAAGTTCATGGATATAGGGAGTCTTAATTTCATTTCCCACTGTCTTGATCAAAAGACCTGTGCGTGAAATAAATGCGATTTCATTGTCATCCAAGTAGATCACTTCCCGGGTATATTCCACAAGGGGCGAAGCGTCCGAACCAATAAAATATTCGTCCTTACCAATTCCAATGACCATCGGGCTCCCCTTTCTGGCGGCAATAAGAGTGTCAGGATCATTTTTGGACATGATCACAATGGCGTATGCACCAATCACGGCGGCTAAAGCAAGCCGAACGGCTTCTTCAAGGGGAACATGGTGTCCACTGTTTTTCTGTATATCTTCGATTAAGTGAACAAGTACCTCTGAGTCTGTTTCAGATAGGAAGTGATGACCTCGTTTGATCATCTCGGCCTTCAGAGAATTATAGTTTTCGATGATCCCATTATGGACCAGGCAAAGATCGCCCGATTCTGAGCGGTGGGGATGGGCGTTGATATCATTAGGAACACCGTGAGTCGCCCATCGCGTATGACCCATTCCAACCGTGCCGCTCAGATCACTGCCATATGTGGAGTGTTCAAGATCGGTTACCTTGCCCGCTTTTTTATAGACACGGATGGAATCGCTCTCTAGGGCAATACCGGCACTGTCATAGCCTCTATATTCGAGCATCTTCAATCCTTTGATAAGAATTGGAAAAGCTTCGCGGTTACCTATGTAGCCGACTATTCCGCACATGAACTAGTAGGGGCAATGTCCAAAAGAAAAGTTAAGAAGCCAAACTCGCAATATCGGTTAATTCTTCCTGCGTGTGGAACCTACCTTCAGACGAATTAGGGGCGAGAAGCTCCTCATAGAACTGAAAGAATTTCTCGTAATCGCCGGTGTCATGAAAGTGAAGTACAGGTTTTCCGGAGCTCTTTATACGATCTGAAACAGCAGGGCTAAGGTTGTCATCGCCTACTACGATTGCGTCCGAAAACCCGATCGCGCCAAGTTGCACTGAACATGAGTCTGACCGGAAATCAGATGGGGATGAAGAAGAGACAGAGGCAGATGGGGAGCCTTGCTTCGTACCGCCTGGGGTCGTAGCGCGCGTGTAAGATTCAACGTCTGCAGCGGGTATGCCTTGCATGATGATTTTGCGGCTAAAGTCGGTATGAAAATGAGCTTCAAAGCTTTTCTCATAGGCTGAATAAACCACCCGGGAATGTTTAAAAGTTGCATCATCCTTGTAAAGGGTTTTCATGAACAACGGTACAAGGCTGCTCATCCAACCATGGCAGTGAACGATATCAGGCGACCAGCCGAGTTTTTTAACGGTTTCAAGCGCTCCTTTGCAAAAAAAGATTGCCCGCTCATCATTGTCTTCAAAAAACTTGTTATGGCCATCGCTAAAGACATGCTTTCTGTGAAAATACTCCTCATTGTCCAGAAAATATACCTGCATACGGGCTGTTGGAATGGAAGCCACTTTTATAATTAAGGGATTGTCGTTCTCATTGATCACAATATTAAGACCCGAAAGACGAATCACTTCATGTAGTCTATTCCTCCGCTCATTAATATTTCCAAACCGCGGCATGAGGATTCTGATCTCGTAACCCTTTTCTTGCATAGCCTGCGGTAGTTGCCTGGTTATTTTAGCGATTTCAGAGAGTTCCAGGAAAGGAGACATCTCATGAGTAATGAACAAAATTTTCGTTTTTGTCATACCAGTTTAAGAATTAGATAAGGTTGTAGGTAGGCAAATATACGTAAAATAGCTTTTATTCCAGCAGTTTGACCTTTGGAAAGAGCATACTGGTAACACCTTTGCAGCTTATACGGATTAACACACGAAATTTTGCTTATTTCGTTAGCCAGGATGCTAATTCGCCCCAGTTAAATATGAGGCGCCAAATGATAATTGCGACTACAAAGGAAGAACTCTCAGAGACTCTTGACCAGTACGCCCAAGCGGGGCTTGAGACCGGCCTGGTCCCTACTATGGGAGCACTTCATCAAGGACACCGTTCATTGCTGGACCGTTCGCTGAGCGAGAACCAGCGCACAATTTGCAGCATCTTTGTCAACCCGACTCAATTCAACGATCCGCGGGATCTCAAGAACTATCCAAGACCAGTAGCCAACGATATTCGTTTCCTGGATGAAACAGGTACCGACCTGCTCTTTATGCCCAGTGTAAGTGAACTTTATGGCAACGAGCTCGAGGCACATCAGTGGCATATTGACCTACAGGGTCTGGATCGGGTCCTCGAAGGATCCTCACGACCGGGTCATTTTCAAGGAGTGACCCAAGTGGTCAATGAGCTCTTCACACTGGTCTCACCACGACGAGCTTATTTCGGACAAAAGGATTACCAGCAGTTCGCCATCATTTCGCAGCTTGTTGAGAAACTCAAGTTTAACACCGAACTCGTACGCTGCCCAGTCATACGGGAAATGGACGGCCTTGCGATGAGCTCACGTAATGTTCATCTTAACAGCGAGGAAAGAGCAGACGCCACTCGAATATGGAGGGCGTTAACACTCGCCAATGACTCTTTTGGAAGCCTGCCGGTTTCAGACGTACTTCGAAAAATGCGGGAGCTGCTTGTCGGGGGCCGCAGCATACGTGTTGATTACGTTACGATAGCAGATCCGCTCACGCTTGAACCGGTCAAGAAATGGAAACCAGGTATTATAGCGCTAATTGCCATATGGGCAGGTAACACCCGGCTAATCGACAATCGCTTTCTTTCGCCGTCACCGGAGCTTAATAATAGTAATTTTGCATAAATGCTGGTAACGGTTCTAAAATCAAAGATTCACCGGGTTAAAGTCACCCAGGCCGAGTTAAACTATGTAGGAAGCATAACGATCGATCAGGAGCTTGTTGAGGCCTCGGGGATGTTCGCGAATGAGAAGGTTCAGATTGTAAATGTTAATAACGGAGAGCGATTTGAAACCTATGTTATCAGCGGTGAAAGAGGATCGGGAACTATTTGTCTGAACGGGCCGGCAGCGCGAAAGGTTCAACCAGGAGATATTGTCATCATTTTATCTTACGGCATAGTTGAGCTCGAAGAAGCAAAGACGTTCAAGCCGTCGATCATCTTTCCCGATCAGAACAATAAACTACTTCGATGAATCCCCGAATTAGGGCTTTACTGGTTAGGGTTTTGTTGCTAGGTGCCGGGATACTGATTCTTTATCTTGCTTTCAGAGGCCAGGATCTCACCAAGTTATCCAGGGATATTCGAGGAGCCGATTACCGTTATGTCGCCGCTTCCCTAACAGTCTTGCTTTTGTCCCATTTTTTAAGGGCGGTAAGGTGGAAGATGCTTATTAAAACACTCGGTTACGCCCCGGGCTACCTTACGTGTTTTTGTGCCGTGATGATCGCATACCTGGCAAATCTGGCAGTGCCCCGTTTGGGAGAATTAAGCCGGTGCAGTGTACTTTACCGTACAGATAAAGTTCCGGTGGATGAACTCATAGGTACAGTTATCACCGAGCGGATAGCCGATGTGCTCATGCTCGGTTTTCTTATGATTGGTGTTTTGGTGCTCGAATCAAACCTCATTGTTCGCTTTGTTAAGGAAACGATGGGAAACGCCTTCCCACCTGCAGCTACTGAAAATAACTATTCCTTTCATTTGCTATTCGGCCTGGGCCTTGTGATCGTGACGTTAGCAGTTACGCTTTTTATACGCTATAGAGTACGCATCCTGAGACTTTCTTTAGTTAAACGAGTGGCTGCATTTTTCGAAGGGATCATGACCGGTATAAGAAGTATTTCGGAACTCCAAGGTAAGGGCTGGTTCATAGTTCTTTCCATTTCCATCTGGCTACTGTACGCGCTGTCGACCTTCCTTGTTTATTTTGCCCTCAATGCCACCTCTCGCCTTAACTTCCCTCAGGCGCTTTATACGCTTGCAGCTGGCAGCATTGGGATGGTCGCGCCTGTGCAGGGAGGTATAGGGACCTATCACTTTATGGTCACGAGAGCGCTTATTTTACTTGGCGTGTCTTCGGCAGATGGTCTTGCCTATGCTACGCTTAATCATTCTTCACAACTCTTACTATTCTTGTTCGCCGGGTCTTTTGCGCTGGGGTATATTTTTTTAGTCAAATCAACTGCAGCAGCAACACCCTATTAGAATGAAATTCCAGTTAACTGAAGAACATGTTCTTATACGAAATACGGCCCGGGACTTTGCAAATCACGATCTTAAGCCAGGTGTTATCGACCGGGATGAACGTCAGCAGTTTCCTGCTGAACAGGTACAAAAACTGGGCAAACTAGGATTTATGGGTATGATGGTAGACCCCCGCTACGGTGGCAGCGGTTTGGATACTGTCTCGTATGTTCTTGTTATGGAGGAGCTCTCAAAAATTGACGCTTCTTCGTCGGTAGTCGTTTCTGTAAACAACTCCCTGGTTTGTTACGGGCTGGAAAAATTTGGCACCGAAGCTCAAAAGCAGAAGTACCTTGTTCCCCTGGCCAGTGGTGAGGTGTTAGGCGCATTCTGTTTGTCTGAGCCCGAGGCTGGATCAGATGCTACTTCCCAGCACACCACGGCAGTTGATAGGGGAGATTATTATTTGCTTAACGGCACTAAGAACTGGATAACAAATGGCAATTCAGCGACAACTTATTTAGTGATCGCGCAAACCCATGCGGAAAAGGGATCTAAGGGTATCAATGTATTGATCGTCGAGAAGGGAATGGAGGGATTTACTATAGGGCCAAAGGAAAATAAACTCGGTATCAGGGGGTCAGACACGCATTCCCTCTTGTTTACAGACGTCGTTGTGCCTAAACAGAACCGCATTGGGGAAGACGGTTTTGGTTTCATCTTTGCAATGTCGACACTTGAAGGCGGCCGTATCGGAATAGCTGCCCAGGCTTTGGGAATTGCTTCCGGTGCCTATGAACTGGCGCTTAATTATTCTAAGGCGCGAAAGGCATTCGGAAAGGAGCTTTCGCAACTGCAGTCTGTCCAATTTAAACTTGCTGATATGGCGACCGAAATTGAAGCTGCCCGGTTACTTTGTCTCAAAGCGGCGTGGCTCAAGGACGAAGGCCTTCCCTACTCAAAGGCCAGTTCGATGGCTAAGCTTTTTGCCGCCGAAATGGCCATGCGTACTACGGTGGAAGCCGTACAGATACACGGTGGGTATGGGTTTGTAAAGGAATACCATGTAGAACGGCTTATGCGCGACGCAAAGATCACACAGATCTATGAAGGAACATCTGAGATCCAGAAGATCGTCATTAGCCGGGGACTTTTAAAGGACTAACACACAATTCACTATGCATAGACCGGTCGTTTTATTTGTTTATATAGTTCTAACAACCCTGCTCCTTTCATTTACCAGGGTCGAAGGCGCAAGTCTTGAACCAGGTATTTGGCTGGCGAAATTAACTACCCACTCTGGAAACGAGATTCCGTTTGGCATGCATGTGAAGAGGACTGGCGAGAATACGGTTGTTGAAGTACTCAACGCGACTGAGCGCCTGGTTATCGACAAAATAAGTTACCGGGGCGACTCCATATTTTTCACAATGCCCTTTTTTGATTCAGAAATAAGGGTCGAGCGGTCTGGAGGTCAAATGAACGGTTACTGGATACGCCACCTTCCTGGGCGGGACCTTAGAACCTCTTTTAGTGCGAAGATGGGGACAGAAGAGCGTTTTCCGAGTTCTGAGCCTGCCAAAGGCAACGTTAGCGGAACTTGGGACCTAAGTTTCAAGCAGGCCGTGCACCACGCTGTAGGGGTCTTTCAGCAGGATAAGAGAGGTGTTGTAACAGGCAGCATTTTAAACGTCGACGGCGATTACCGTTACCTTGAAGGCCGTATGAGCGGAGATTCACTGTTCCTCTCGACGTTCGACGGCGCGCATGCCTATCTTTTTAAGTCAAAATACAACCGGGCGTCTGGATTGCTTGAAGGCGGTAAAATGTACGCTGGCGGCAGCGGGTATGATGAGTGGACCGGTAAGCTTGATCCAGCAGCCAAGTTACCAGATCCATATTCGCTCACCACTCTGAGGGAGGGTTACCGGTCTATCAATTTTGCCTTCCGCGATACAAAGGGTAGAACCGTATCACTGTCAGATCCAAAGTTCAAAAATAAAATAGTGATCCTTCAGTTCATGGGTTCATGGTGCCCCAATTGTATGGATGAAACCGCCTTTCTCAGTAAATTCTATGACAAGTACAAGAGTGATGTAGCGGTAATCGGACTAGCCTACGAAAGAACTTCTAATTTCGATTCTTCGCGTACTTCGCTTCAAAGTTTCATCAAGGGTTTTGACGTGCACTATGACATTTTGATAACCGGGTATACCCCAACGCCCGCGCAGGTCTTGAAAAGTATACCTGCGCTTAAAAATTATATGGCTTTTCCTACAACGATGATATTGGATAAAAAAGGCCTAGTGAACAGCATACATACCGGCTTTGCCGGGCCCGGTACGGCTAAATATTATGAAGCGTTTACTGAGGAGTTCACAAATAAGATCGAAGGCCTCATAAATCAGAAATAAGTCTTTATATTTGCAATCTATCAAGTCATCCTCCGCATTCCCGGGGGATTTTTCATTTTGTTATTTTTAATACATATTCATCATACGGGAAGTGGATACCAGAATATCGGGGGTAGAGAACAAAGTTAGAGACTGGTTACAGGGACAGCTTACAGATTCAGATGTGTTTTTGCTCGACGTTAAAAAATCGGGAAATAAATTGCTGATCCTTATTGATGGTGACAGCCTTGTACCGATTCAAAAATGTGTTGAAATAAGCCGGCTGACCGGAGCATGGCTGGAAACGCAGGACTCTGAACTTATTTCAGGAACGTTTACCCTGGAAGTCTCCTCGCCCGGTGCAGACTCTCCCCTTATCCTTCCACGGCAGTTTCCCAAGCATGTTGGCCGTTTCGTCGAAGTTCGTATGAAAAACGAGCACAAAGCCGAGGGTGTTCTTTTGCAGGCAGACGCTTTGGGCATAACCATACGTGAAGTGCCGGTCAAAGGGAAAAGCACAGTATCAAATGAGCGACGCATTGAATTACGAGAAATAAACGATATAACTGTAAAACTTGACCTTAAGGGCTTGAAGCCCTGATTCTATAAAACGAAACTATTATGGATAATTTCAATCTCATTGAAACCTATCAGGAATTCAAAAGTGAAAAGAATATAGACCGTCCCACCTTAATGAGTGTAATGGAAGATGTTCTTAGAAGTATGCTCCGCAGAAAGTACGGTACCGACGAAAGTTTTGACGTTATCGTAAACATTGAGAACGGGGATATGGAAATTTGGCGTACACGTGTGATCATGGACGATGATTTCCTGGAAGATGAAGACAAAGAAATACCGTTTTCTGAAGCTAAGCTTCTTGATCCCGACCTTGAGATCGGCGATGAAGCGGTGGAAGCTGTGCCTATGGAGAGCTTCGGAAGACGGGCTATCCTTGCAGCCCGCCAAACCCTTGTCTCTAAAATACTCGAACTGGAGAAGGATGAGATCTACAAAAAATATAAGGACCGAACAGGAGAGATCATTACTGGCGAAGTGTACCAAGTTTGGAAGAAAGAGACTCTTATCATTGATGATGAAGGGAATGAGTTGATTCTTCCGAAGACCGAGCAGATCCCGGCAGATTATTTCAGAAAAGGAGACAGCGTACGGGCGGTTATCCTAAAGGTCGAAATGATCAGTAACAACCCTAAGATCATCATTTCGCGAACAGCTCCCATTTTCCTGCAGCGACTTTTTGAGATGGAAGTTCCCGAAATTTTTGATGGGCTTATAACCATGAAAAAGATAGTAAGGGAACCCGGTGAAAGGGCGAAGGTGGCTGTAGAATCTTACGATGATCGCATTGACCCTGTTGGCGCATGTGTTGGTATGAAGGGGTCAAGGATACACGGCATTGTTCGTGAACTTAAAAATGAGAATATCGATGTGATAAATTATACGAACAACATTTCATTATACATCCAGCGCGCTTTAAGTCCGGCAAAGATCAACAGCATAAAACTTGATGAAGAGAAAAAACAAGCTTCAGTCTTTCTAAAACCCGACCAGGTTTCCCTTGCAATTGGCAGAGGAGGACATAATATCAAACTTGCGGGCAAGCTTACAGGATATGAGATCGATGTTTACCGGGAAAGCAACCAGGAAGATGAAGATGTCGACCTTGAAGAATTTTCAGATGAAATCGAAGGTTGGATCATCGATGAATTAAAAGGTATTGGACTTGACACCGCTAAAAGTGTACTGGCACTTTCGGTCGATGAGCTCGTCAAAAGAACAGATCTTGAAGAAGTGACCGTAAAAGAAGTGCTTTCTATTCTCAGGGCCGAATTTGAATAGATTAATAAAAAATTCCATTTAAGTTAAATTTTGCGAAATTTGCAGTTTCACACGATTTTAAAGAAGGTAATAGTATAGAATGTCAGAAAACGACAAATCATTGCGCCTGCTCAAGGTAGCCAAGGAATTGAATATTGGCACGGCTACCATCACTGAGTATCTCGCGGGTAAAGGGTTTCAAATTGAAAACAAACCCACCACGAAGATAACAGATGAACTGTATGGCGTATTGTTAAAGGAGTTTCAGGGAGATAAAACCATAAAGGAAGAGGCAAAGCAAATTGCCATTGGAAAGATCCGCAGAGACGAATTGAACGCGGTCTCGGCAGGCAAGCCTGAGGAGTTAAGGCAAGTGAAGCCTGCTTCCGCACGCGAAGAAGATAGTGATGAGGTCTTAATAAAGAATGCTGGCGCAGGTCAAAAAACTGTTCGTGACCCGGAATTCAACTCTGGTGCTGTTAAAAGGCCACAGTCAACAAATGGCGAGACTAAAGAACTAGCGGTCGCGCCGGGAAAGAACGGGACAGGCAGTAACGTGTCGACTAGTTCAGTTCTTAATTCGGCGAATGCGGTCACTGAGGTAAATAGGACGATTGAGATTCCAGAAAAGCTGATTTCGGCTTCTCCGCAGCTCGATTCCTCTCCCCCCGCCACTGAGGCCGTGGTACCTAATGTTTCGACAGAACAGCCTTCGGAAAATTTAGAGCATCAACCGGCTGCAAATCAAACCCCGGCCGGACAAACAGCTGTTACCCCGCAACCGTCTTCTCAAAAGGAAGGTGAGAGTTTGTCGGGTTCATCGGTTTTGTCTTCCCCATCTTCCACGGCTGCCCAAGTGGCCCCTCAAGTCCAAGGACCTACTAACGACTTAACCCAAGAGGCAAAGGTTCCCGAGTCCCTTCCTCGTACGCCCGCAGACACCAGCCCCCATCTTACGATCGTAGGAAAAATAAACCTGGACAGTCTTAATTCCAGGGGAAAAAAGACAACTGGCTCAAGTTTGGGGGGTTCTGTTCAAACGCCGCCGGCGCGTCCCGGGCAGGGATCAATAAATACGCCCGCTGCACCGCAGGCGCGCAATCAAAGCGCTCCAGCAACTTCGGCCAACCCAGCTACTTTGGGCATTTCGGGTTCTCCAGCTGTGCCAGTTGCCCCTGCACGTCCTGGCCAGTTGGTTTCCGGTGGAGCTGCCAGCACTCCGGCTCCACAAATTGCACCTCCAGCAATGGTAACTCCACGGCCACAAGCTGCTGATACTTTAGCTTCGACTACTTCTCCAGAAACAAATTCTCCGTCGGAGGTAGATGTCCTGGCCAAGCTGAATGTTTCTGCGCCCGGTCAGCCGCTGCCGGCTACTGAACAGGCCGGTCTACTGCCATCTACTGAAGAGGGGACTGCTGAAAAGGAGAAGCTTAACACGAATTTCCAAAAGCTTTCGGGCCCAAGTATAATTGGTAAAATAGAGCTGCCTCAGCCTCGTAAAAGCCAGCCTGTCGCCTCGTCAGGGAATTCTGTTGAACAGGCAAGGCGAAAAAGAAAACGAAAAGACGCGACCCCCGGTCAAACAGGGAGTAACCCTGGCACCGGTTCAACATTCAGAGGTCCTGGCACAAACGGCCAAACGACAGGGAATATCGCTCCAGGTAACGACCCGAGAAGAAGTGAAAACAGGCCTGGCGGGCAGCGCGCTCCTTTCAAACAGAATGCGGGTCCCGGTGCAGGTGCAGGTCAGAGGGCGCCACATACAGAGCCTACAGAAAAAGAGATCCAAGATCAGATCAAAGCGACTCTTGCCCGGTTAAGCGGGGCCGGTAAATCGGGCAAATTCGCCCAGCGTGCCAAGTTCAGAAGGCAAAAGCGTGATGAAAATGCGACAACTCGGGAGGAGGATCTTCTTGACAGGGAAGCCCAGTCCAAGATACTTAAGGTAACTGAGTTCGTCACTGCAAACGAGCTTGCCAAATTGATGGATGTTCCGGTGAATCAGGTCATTTCGACTTGTATGAGCCTAGGGATGTTTGTCTCGATCAATCAAAGGCTTGATGCCGAAACACTCACCATCGTTGCCGAAGAGTTTGGGTATCAGATAGACTTTGTGAGTGCCGAGAGGGAGGTGCTTGTAGAAGAACCAGACGATGCCGAAGAAACTCTCGTTCCCCGGGCGCCGATCGTTACCGTTATGGGACACGTCGATCATGGAAAAACTTCTCTCCTTGACTATATAAGGGACACCAATGTTATTAGTGGCGAGGCAGGTGGAATCACCCAACATATTGGCGCGTATGAGGTCAAACTGGGAAATGGGAAAACCATAACGTTCCTCGATACTCCGGGCCACGAAGCGTTTACCGCAATGCGTGCCCGCGGTGCCCAAAGTACCGATATTGTCATTATCGTTATTGCGGCAGACGATGCTGTGATGCCTCAAACCGTTGAGGCGATTAATCATGCCCAGGCTGCCGGGGTTCCTATGGTATTTGCTTTTAACAAAATGGACAGGCCGGGAGCGAATCCAGAGAAGATCAGAGAACAGCTGTCCCAGATGAACATTTTGGTGGAAGAATGGGGCGGCAAATACCAGAGTCAGGAGATCTCGGCGAAGAAAGGCCAGAATGTTGATCTTTTGCTTGAAAAGGTTTTGCTTGAAGCAGAGCTCCTTGATCTAAAGGCTAATCCGAATAAACGTGCGGTTGGCACCGTTGTCGAAGCCGCGTTGGACAAAGGCCGGGGTATTGTAACGACTATCCTTGTCCAGTCAGGTACTTTAAAAATAGGGGATCCAATCTTGGCAGGCTGTTATAGCGGCCGTGTAAAGGCAATGTTTAATGAACGGCAGCAGAAAGTTGTTGAAGCCGGGCCGTCTTCTCCAGTCCTTGTACTAGGTATGCAGGGGGCACCGCAAGCAGGCGACCGATTTTTAAGCATGGAGTCAGAGATCGAAGCAAGAGAGATTGCCAACAAGCGTCTTCAGCTTCAGCGTGAGCAGGGAATTCGAACTCAGAAACACATCACCTTGGATGAGATTGGCCGCCGCCTTGCTATTGGAAACTTCAGAGAACTCAACATTATAGTTAAAGGAGACGTTGACGGCTCTATCGAGGCTCTTGCCGACTCGCTTTTAAAACTTTCCAGTCCCGAAATTCAGGTCAATGTACTCCATAAATCGGTTGGCCAGATTTCGGAGTCAGACGTACTGCTTGCCTCAGCTTCTGATGCGATCATTATTGGATTCCAGGTAAGGCCTTCGGCCAGTGCAAGAAAGCTTGCCGAACAGGAGCAGATCGACATACGGCTTTATTCCATCATCTATGACGCTATCGGAGAGATAAAGTCTGCGATGGAAGGCATGCTCGCACCGGTGTTTGAAGAAAAGATCGTTTGCAATGTTGAGGTTCGAAATGTCTTCAAAATAACCAAGGTCGGGACGATCGCCGGTTGCTATGTTTTGGATGGTAAGCTAACGCGTAACACCAGTGTTCGTATTATAAGAGATGGAGTGGTCGCTCATTCAGGTTCGCTTGATTCACTAAAGCGCTTTAAAGACGATGTTAAAGAAGTCCTCACCGGTTATGAGTGCGGCTTGAACATCCATAATTTTAACAACATTGAAGTTGGCGACATTATAGAAGGATATGAGCAGGTCGAGGTGAAGCGTAAACTGGCTACAACCTAGCGCCGCCAGTTCATACTTCAAGCAGGCTCTGCATGTTGATAAGCTTACGGTACAAGCCGTCAATGGCCATTAAACTCTGATGTGAGCCGCTTTGTACTATACGGCCTTTTTCAAGGACCAGGATCTTATCAGAATTTTGAATTGTACTCAGGCGATGAGCAATTACTAGCGAGGTCCTGGTTTTCATTAGCTTATTGAGGGCGTCCTGAACTAACTTCTCTGATTCCGTATCTAGGGCCGAAGTCGCCTCGTCAAGGATAAGGATTGGCGGATTAATTAAAATCGCCCTGGCGATACTTAGACGCTGCTTTTGACCACCCGAAAGTTTGACGCCTCTATCCCCTATATTCGTTTCAAAACCACTTTCTGAATTTAGTATAAAGGCTTTGGCGTTCGCAATCTGTGCGGCCTCATCAATTTCGGCCTCACTTACACCCGAACGGCCAAACCGGATATTTTCAGTGATAGAGTCATTAAACAGGATCGATTCCTGGTTCACGATCCCCATAAGGGCCCTTAAACTTTCTATATCGATATCCCGTATATCTATTCCATCAATAAGGATACTTCCAGAACTGATGTCATAAAACCGGGGCAGCAGATCCGAGACAGTACTCTTGCCTCCACCCGACGGTCCGATCAACGCAACCGATTCTCCCTTTTCAATGGTAAAGCTTATGTCTTGCAACACATTCTCTGACCCATAAGCAAAACACACGTCCCTAAACTCGATCTTGTCGTAAAAAGCAGCGATCTTACGGGCACCAGGCCGATTTTGGATCTCTGGCTTTTTGTCAATTAATTCAAGCACTCGGTCACCAGCCGCAAGTCCCTGGTGAATATTGCTAAATGAATTGCTTATAGATTTAACCGGATTTATAACCTGCGAATAAATCGCGATGTAGGCAATAAAGGCCGAAGCTGACATACTTGTTTGGCCGCCAATGATCAAGGATCCACCGTAAAGCACAATCCCTATCACTGTAGCCACGCCAAGAAATTCGGAAATTGGCGAGGCAAGCTGTTGTCTTCTGGACATTGAGCGCGTAATACGTGCGAAGTTCGAGTTCTCGGCAGCAAATTTCTCCTTGACAAAGGCCCCCGCATTGAAAGCCATTATAATTTTGATTCCAGAGAGCGCTTCTTCGAGAATACTGATGAGTCTTCCATACGAACTTTGAGCGCTCACCGCCTGCTGCCTGAGTCTTTTAGAGATTGAAGCTATGATTAGTCCAGAGACAGGAACGACTAACAGAGAAAGCAAGGTTAACCGGGCCGAAATACTAAAGAGAGCCGCAAGATAGGCTAAGAGCTGTAACGGATCTTTAAACACCACTTGAAGCGTGTTGGTGATTGAAAACTGGACGACCTGCACATCGGAAGCGATCTTTGAAAGGATGTTGCCCTTTCGCTCATTGCTGAAGTAGCTCAGATGGAGATCCATAACGTTATTAAAAACGGTTTGTCGCAGGCTCATGAGTGAAATAACGCGCAGATCTTCCATGATTCGCTGAGACAAATACCTGAATACATTGCTTATAAAGACCGAAATCAATATCACCGCACATACAAATTCTAGAGCGCCGAGTCGTCCATGATCTGTCTCGAACCGGGCAAAATAATAATAAAACAAATTTAACGGATATTTGAAGGAGGGCTCAAAGTGAGGCTGCGGAGGGATAATGATCTTTTTAGCGCTTTCAATAAAAAGGACATCCAGTAAGGGAATCAGCAAGGCAAGGTTCAGCGTATTAAAGACGACGCTAAGAATAGAAAACACGCCATATGGAAAAGCGTACTTCCCAATCGGTCTTACAAAAGATAATAACCTGAAGTATGTTTTCATTGTTAATTTAATCCGTAAAAATAGACTTAAATAGCTAAGCTATGTTCCCATGAAAGTGAGTGGTTTTTCCTTCGTTCGCAATGCAATAGTCAACGACTATCCGATCAAAGAGGCCATCACTTCGATATTGCCGGTATGTAACCATTTTTACGTTGCGGTAGGGGCCTCTTCAGACGGGACCCTGGAATATATAGACGCCATCGATCCGGGTCGAATTATCATCTTACCAACTGTTTGGGAAGACACACTCAGGACTGGCGGCCGGGTATTTGCCGCTGAGACCAATAAGGCTATGGATGTCGTTGACCCATCATCAGACTGGCTGTTTTATATCCAGGCAGATGAGTGTGTACACGAAAAGTACCTTCCGGTTATCAGAGAAGCGATGATAAAGTATAACGATGATTTACGGATAGACGGCCTCCTGTTCAATTATCTCCATTTTTACGGGTCCTATGATCATGTTGCAACTTCTCGCAGATGGTACCGCAAAGAGATCAGAGTGATTAGGAACAATCGCGGGATTAGATCTTATAAAGATGCCCAGGGGTTCAGAAAAAATGGTGCGAAGTTGAATGTAAAACAAATTGATGCCTTCATCTATCATTATGGGTGGGCTAAAAGCGGGCCAGGTATGGCTAGAAAGGCAGGTAATTTCGGGACGTTCTACAATGGGACAGGTGAAATAGCGGCTTACGCCGAATTTGATTATTCAAATGCCGACCGGCTAAGTAAATTTAAGGGAACACATCCTGCAGTGATGAGCGATCGAATTGAATCTTCACCAATACACCTTCCCGCGGACTTTGATTCCCGTTTAAAGCCCTTGAGTCTGCGCCGCTCGGCTCTCCAATTGTTTGAGGATGTTACAGGATACCGTTTGGGTGAATACAAAAATTACCACATTGTTTAGGGCGGGGCTAATCAACTTAGCGGTATTTCCTGAAAACTTTCCTGATCAAATTCAAACGGCTTAACAGGCCCGGTTTCGAGAAGAACACAACTTTCCTATACCTGAATAGAAAGAAGATTAGTTTAATAGCCCCTATTAAAGTATTACGCCTATTGTATTGGTTTTGGAGTCTCTGAAAAAACCTCCTGTTCCTGTCACTGTAATTGACCGTAAACTTAAACCAGGTGTCAAGGTAGGTATCTAAGGGCGTCTGGACTGTGCGGCTGTTTATCGTTGCCGAGGCAGGGTGCAAAGAGAAAAGGGGCGAATAGTATTGAAAAGACCCGGTCGTCACCTCCACTATACATTCGCCACACATCAGAAAGCTTTTTAAATAATTATTGTTGATTGTTATTTGGCTGTGGTCAACGCTTCGCGTTCAAGACAGCTTGTTTTGGTCCATTGCTTTGGTAATATCTTTTGAAGTGTCAGTTACAGACTGTTCGCTCCGCAGGCTCGTTTTTCGCGGTCTTCCTTGTCTGGAGGGAGCAGCCTACATCCTGCATCGCAATTCCAATTAAAAGGGTTAACGATCACCTCCAAGCCAGGTACGCGAAAATTTTTTTGCAGAATGTTATATTTAGGAAATATAAATCTTTGGGCCGAGCAGCCTGCTAAGTACCTAACATTGAAATGATCAGCATTATAATAAGTACAGCAGACAAGGAGAGTGTTGGTGCCCTGTGTGAGAACATCAGTGAAACGATCGGCGTTAGATACGAATTAATTATTATTGAAAACCCGGGTAAGAAGTATGGACTTGCTAAGGCCTACAATATCGGGGGAGAACAAGCTCGTTTTCCCTACCTCTGCTTTATGCATGACGATGTACGTTTTCTGTCAAAAAATTGGGGTAAACAACTGATACCTATCCTGGAAAACCCTGAGACTGGCCTGGTAGGTTTGGCGGGGGGAGTGGCAAAAACAAAAATTCCGGGTGACTGGCACCCGGATCCGGCTTTAGTGGAAATGAACTTCACCCAGCATTACAAATACTCTAAAATACCTTCGAACAAGGTTAGAAGGCAGTACTCAGGGGACAATCCGGCCGCGGTCATCGCAATTGACGGTGTATGGATTTGCGTTCGACGGAAAATTTTTGGAAGCATTAAATTCGACGAAGTCAATTTTTCTGGCTTTCATGGATATGATATTGACTATTCACTTCAGGTAGCACAGCTATATCAGAATAAAGTAACATTTGACGTCGAAGTGGAACATTTCTCAGAAGGACACTTTTCGAGAGAGTGGATTGAAAGTGCAATTAAAATAAGCGAAAAGTTTGCTAGTGTACTTCCTATGTCCTGTAAGCCACAGTCGACTTCTTTTTGGAACGAATTAGAAAAATTTAATTTAAAAATCCTGGTTAAGCATATGACCAGAATCAAATTTTCATTAAGTGAAATTTTACAACTCACCGCAACATTTACATTGAAGAAGAACTTCAAACCTTTGAGTTTTATGTTTTTGATATCGAAAGCAACCATTTATCAAATCAAGTTTAGATGGTTTAAAATGCCGATTTGACAGGCGATTGTTACTTCTATATGCATCCCATGACTTAGCTTTAAGGAGTTTTTTTCGAGTTTGACACCTTTGGTTTAAGAGTGCATTCCTGATCTAATGTCGTTTAATTAAGCTAACACCTTTTGTAGTTCATTGAATAGGATCGCTTAGGTCCTATGCTGACAAGGAACCGCTCGATCTGGCCTTATGATTTCGGTGGTTTTAGATACTATGTCGTCAAAGGCCGTCAGCGCCTTTTCGATATTATTACGAATGAAAATATTAACCACAATATCCTTCATTGTCCCTAGGATAAACGTGCGGTTTATCTCCCGGGGATGCTTTCTTTTAGCGTCCTCTGACTCTTTTCGTACACGCTCCTCGATGGGAAAGGCCAGCAAGGCACGTAAGCTCATCATGAAAACCTTGGCATAGAAATCCTGCTTGACGGCGTGTGCTGTTTTGCCGGAGAAGTTTTCTATTTCGAGTCTGGATTTGAATAGTTTAAAGCTTTCTTCCACATTCCACCGGCAGTGATATAGGTCCTTGAAGTCTTCATAGAGGAAGGTGCCGCCGTCGACCAGAGACGTACACAGAATTTCGGTGGCCCCGTTATCAAGCCGGGCCCGCACGAGTCTCAACTGAAGCTTGTGCCCGGCCATCTGGGGATAGTCCTCCAAAAGGTGGGCGTCTTTTGCGGGTAGGGTAATATTTGATCATCGCATCCCGCTTACCGGAGGCTCCAAAGGCTTTAACCGCCTTCCACGAGTCCTCCTTCATGCGTACACAGAAGTCTACGCCGAGGGCCCCAAGCCTGTAAAAAAGACTCATGCTCGGGTAACCCCGGTCAAGAAGCAAAATGTCGCCCGCTTTCACATACTTCAGATGCTCGACCAGCAAATCCTGTTCGCTGACCACATAGGGCGCTATCTGGGCGTCGACCGTAATGAGATTAATGGGATCATAGAGGAAGGAGGCGACAGCCACCGAGCGCATTGAGTCGGCGTTTGGCCCAAAGCCTGCTCGCCGAACTCCTCTATAATGCTTTTATGTTTCGGCAGAACAAGCCGGTTGCCGCGGGCAGCCAGTAGGCGTCTCTTATGCCATACCTGATAAGGTGCCCCATCGTAAAAACTAGCCACGATGTCCTCATTCAGCTCTTTGAAGGCCTCCGGATCAAGCTTGGCCCTGGCCTGGGTAAAGGCACCCTTGGTCACCTCCGGATCGAGAAGTCTCCGCCCATCACCTCCCGGCTAAAAGCGTCTAGTTCCCGCTGCAAGACATTACTCATTCCACGAGTAAGTAAAACAATTAATTTTTTGAAAGGAAGTTTTCGGTTCCGGCTGAAGAAAACATTTTTTTTACCGCTTGTACAGCGGCTGATAAATTTTTCATCGTCCAGTTTTTGGTGAGTTGTCTGAGTGCTTGTTCCCTAAACTATATCCCTTGTGGGTATGTACCCAAATTACAACTCAATAAGCTCATGCAAGTGCCTCATAGTACTGATGGAAAGGCGGAAAATCAGCTTCATGAAAGCCGCTGAGTAGGGAAGGGGGAAGCCTGTTTACGGAACTGCATATCAGAAACATTGTACTCACCTGCCTTCGGGCAGGATGTACCAGAGACAAAGGGACGATGTTAACAGTAGAGATGCAAATAGCTAAAGCGATGCTACCAGTTAGCGAAGCCGTAAACAGAAGAACCGTATGCGGGAAGCCGCTCGTACGGCTCTGTGGGGGAGCGGGGAGGTAACGAACCGCCCTACCCGGAATTCCTGATCTAAATAGATTTTGTAGATTGTCAAAAATTTGCATCCCGAAAACCGGCGTGATTTTTTCGCCCATATAGATGCTCTTTGCAGCCAGCAATGGCATCTACCAAAGTAGAATGGATTATTTCGCTGAGGCAAACGATAGATGACTGTCCGCAATTGTCAACTTGCGCTGTTATACCAGGAATTTATAGCAGAATTCGTTCAGATAGTTTTGTAAGTAGCCATCCTCAATGCTGTGATGAGCTCTTAAAAATTACCGTTTTTCATTGATTATAGCTACGTCGACCCATGGAAGGACCTTGTCTGTCTGGTCGCCTGTTACGACCCTGCTAATATGACAAGCTACTTTTTCCTTAATTGTTATTCCCGGCAATAGGCATCACTAACAGCTTAGCGACCTAGCGGTATTTCCTGAAAACTTTCCTAATCAGGTTCAAGCGGCTTAACAGGCCCGGTTTTGAAACAAACACCACCTTCCGATACCTGAATAAAAACAAAAATAACTTAATAGCTCCTGGTAAAGTTTGCCGCCTGTTATACAGCTTTTGGAGTCTCAAAAAGAAGTTAGTGTTATTGTCGCTGTGATTGATCGTAAACTCAAACCAGGTGTTGAGGTACGTATCTAAAGGCGTTTGAACTGTGCGGCTGTTTATAGTTGCCGAGGCAGGGTGCTGCCTGTAAAAGACTAGTACTTCGTTAAGGTATCCGATCGTTCCTTTACCAGCGGCGACAAATCCAATCCATCCGTCGTGAAAAATAGGTGGCCTAGCTGCAAGGATTCCATCTTTGATGTTTCTGGTAAAAAGCAGGGCATGTCCAAACAGAAAAGGTACAAAGGGAATTGAAAAGACCCGGTCGTCCCCCCCACTATACATTTGCCTCATGTCAGAAAGCTTTTTCCCGGTATGTATCCCGTCCCAGTCCATGAAGGCCGAATCAGCGTAGACCAGCGTATTTCGTCCAATGTAACCGAGTAGCTTCTCGACCTTATTTTTTGCCCAAACATCATCTTGGTCAGACAGTGAAATATATTCCCCGCTGCAAAGTGATATCGCGTTCAAAAAATTTAATTCCAGGCCAAGGTTCGTTTCATTTTCATGGATCTTGATCCGGCTGTCCGTATAAGAGCGCAGTATATCAAGGGTTTTATCACGGGACCGGTCATCGCATATGATGATTTCAAGAGCCTCATAGGTCTGCCCGATAATCGAGTCCAATTGAGCTTTGATATATTTTTCACCATTATAAGTGCAAAGGGCAACCGAAACGAGTGGTTGCCGGGCTCCTAAGCCGGATTCCCTGTTGGGCATATCAACTGGATAAATCAACCCAAAGCGGTATTAAGTACTGGGCACAAGTTTTTTGAGTTTGGTTTGATTCATATGGAACCAGGCGCTTATTGATGGGTGAAGGCCCGCTTTTAGTGACGAGAGTATTCTGCCGAGAAGGGTTCGGTTGATAACAGAAAAAAGACTAAGATTATTAAGCAATACCCACACCAATGAAAATGAATACCAGCGGTGTTCCCTTTCAAGTAGCTTCTCATAAACGGTTTGCAAGACTTTTTCCTGAGGTGGTCTGTTAAATTTATAGTCAATAAAAGCCGGCAGGTTGATTGTTAATTTTTTCAACTTTTCTTCTTTGATCTCTTCCCAGCTTCTTGTTTTTCTGGGAATTTTGTTAAGAACAAAAAGGTCGGTTACATTATTCTGGTGCTGCCGGTACTGCACTAACACGTCGTTTATATAATCGATCTTGCCAACGGTAGCGGCGATATAGGCTATCCACTGGTCATGAGGTATTCGTTCGGGGGTGGAGGTAAGAAAGGGTATTAATTCGGCTTTAAACAGGACGGCATGCCCTGCGATGCAGTTTCTAAAGACCAGGCCTAGGGCGCTCTTTCCGCATACGAAATTCAGTTTGTCAGACATCCTGAAATTCATTTCCCTCAACTCAGAAAATACCAGTGAATCATGATATAATAAAATTTTGTCATCAATCTTGCCGAGCATCACTTCAAGCTTATTAAGCGCCCAAATATCATCCTGGTCAGAGAGTGAAATATAAGCTCCCTTGCATAAGGAGATTGCTTTCTCAAAATTCTTTATTACACCCAGGTTGCTTGAATTATAATAGACCTTAACCCTCGAATCGTGGCAATACGCATTCAGGATAGCCAGTGTGTTATCTGTTGAGCGATCATCAACTATGATAAGCTCAAAATTTTGATAGGTTTGAGCCAAGATCGTATCGATTTGCTCCTTGATGTATCTTTCACCATTATACGTACAAAGGGCTATCGAAACAAGTGGATCTCGTGAGGGTAAACTTGTATTTGACGTCATACATTATACTAACTTCCTGTTCTGGTAACTAAAATACGAAAAGTCCTTGAGCTTAATTACGCGAGCGGCTGGCGGGGCGGCGAAAGGCAAACCATTTACAACTCCGTCGGCCTAATCAATAAAGGGATACAAGTTGGCCTTATTTGCCGTAGTGGTTCGGTCCTTGAACTTAAGGGACGATCCCTGGGCATTGAGGTCTTCGCCTTTAAAGATATAGTTGGTGTATTGTCCTTTTTGATGTTCAAGTCGCGATCTTATCAAATCATTCATGCCCAAACGGCGCAAATACTTACCTATTGTGTTTTAACGAAGCCATTTCACCAGGCAAAGGTAATTTTTACCCGCCGAATTGACTTTGTTCCTAAGGGACGGCTCACAAAGCTAAAATACAGACTAGCCGACCGTTTGGTCGCCGTAAGTGAAGCGGTTAAATCAATTGTCGAACATTTCGCTGAACGCCCGGTGACAGTTATATCTGATATAGTCGTCCTGCAAGACATAAACAAAGCCCGGGCACTGCTCCTCGCTAACAAACTCAAACTAAAAGAAGGAACACTAATTTTAGGAACCATGGCTGCGCTGGTGGCGCATAAAGATCCGCTTACGCTGATACGCGCTGTTTCCTTACTGGCAAAAAAAAGAGATGATTTTGTATTTCTGCATTTTGGGACTGGGGAACTTGAACCACAAGTGAAGGCCCTTATCGATGATTGCGACCTCGGAGATAAATACAAACTCATGGGCTTTTGGGACAATCCAGAAGATTTCTTTTCCATACTCGATATTTTTGTGATGAGTTCAAGGGAGGAAGGCCTAGGCAGCGCCGTCCTGGACGCTTATCTGTATAAGGTGCCTGTTGTTTCAACAAGGGCAGGCGGACTGGGAGAGATCACCGCGAATCGGGCTATTACATGTGTAGCCGGCGATCCGGAGTCAATTTGCCGGGCCATTGAGTTCGTGATTGCCAATCCCGAAGAAGTGGCACCGCTGGTGTCGGGCGCTCACGAGTACGTAACCGCGTTTCATAACCTTGGCTATATCACAGATCAGTATATAAGGCTATTTTCAAAGATTTAAGCCATTATGTTACAGGCACATTTGAAAGAAGAGCTTCTGCGGGGAAACAAGCATGCTTTGGCGCGCGCAATTTCTCTGGTTGAAAATGAATCTGAGGGCTATTGGGATCTGTTGAAAGGTATTGGCAAGACCAGTATGCCGGTATTTGGAATAACCGGTTCGCCCGGCGCTGGGAAAAGTACATTGCTTAATTTAATTTTACGGGAACTCACTAAGCTTAGAAAAAAAGTTGGCGTAATAGCCGTTGACCCTAGCTCAGCACTTTCCAATGGCTCCCTGTTAGGTGACAGAATTCGTATGACTGAGCATTACCTCGAAGAGAACGTTTTTATACGGTCGCTTTCAAGCCGCTCGGCTTTAGGGGGTCTATCGTTCAAAGCGCAAGAAGTTTGCGATATCATGGGGTCATTTGGCTTTGACTATATCTTTATTGAAACGGTTGGAGTTGGTCAGTCAGAAATTGAGGTCGCAGGTCTCGCCGATGAGGTTATTCTTGTCCTTGTACCAGGTGCGGGAGATGAAATTCAGCACATTAAATCTGGAATTATTGAAGTGGGCGACATTTATGTCGTTAATAAAGCAAGTATGCCTGGAGCTGATGAGATGGTTTTGAGCCTGTCAATGATACTTGGGAACGGTAAAAAACATCCTCCGATCTTTAAAACCGATGCCTTGACGGGGCAGGGAATTGAGGAATTAATTACCCGGATAATCCTCTATCCGGCAGAGATCGACTCTGAAAGGCGCTTTAGTAAAATGAAGCTTCGGGTCCTTGCAATCATTAATAGGATAAAGCTTCAGACGGTGAACGTTCAGGACATTGATCGCAAGCTCAGACTGGTTATTAACACTAACGACTTTAACGCTTATAGCTTCGCTGAGTTATTTTTGTCAACTAACTAAGACTGCGGTTTCATATTCATAAGGTCTTCGATAGCATCAGCGGCAATCGTTACCCCTTCCATCAAGTCTTCGTTGGACTGAGCAGTGATATAGACGTCGTTTTCAAGGCGTATCCCTAGATTTTCATTTCGAACATAGATGCCCGGCTCAACAGTAAGGACCATTCCTTCTTCCAGGCGTGTAAAGCGGTCACCGATGTCATGAACATCAAGGCCTAAAAAATGCGAAATCCCGTGTGGGTAGAACTTCCTAAATGCAGTTCCCGGTTTCAAGCCTGTACCAAGCTCATTAGGTCTTATAAGGCCTAGGTCTAAAAGCTCAGCTTCAGCGATAAGGTCTGTTTCCAATCGATATTCATCAAGCAGCAAACCAGGGCGCAGCATGACTTTCGCTTGATCCATAATTCGAACTACCGCTTCATACACTTGTCTCTGCCTGTCAGAGAATCTCCCGTTCACAGGAAGTGTTCTAGTTAAATCGGCATTGTAATTCCCATATTCAGCGCCAAAATCCATTAGCACGACGTCACCATCTTCGCAAGTCCGGTCATTGTCGTTATAATGCAGCACGCAACTGTTTGACCCACTAGCTATTATAGGATTATAGGCATGGCCCGTAGCTCGGCTTTTAATGAATTCATGAATGACTTCGGCCTCGATTTCAAATTCAGAGACCCCTGGCCTTAAGAACCTTGCAACCCGGTTGAATGCTTTGGAGGTTATCGTAATAGCTTGTCGAATAAGGGTCAGTTCCTCCTTCTTCTTTTTTTGCCGTAATCCTCGCAAAATCGGTGCAGCTCTTTTGTAATCATGGAGAGGATAGTTTTCCCTTAGTATCTGTATAAATCTAAGATCCCGGTAAGGTACTATGGGCAAATACCGGTCATTTTCATTCGTATTCAGATAGACGTATTGGACATAGTGCATACACACGGTAAGGACTGCGTCAAACTCAGAAACCCAAAGGATCCCTTCCTTTGAAATACCCGAAATACGCGATGCTTCTTCCTTGCTTAACTTATTGCCCTCCCAAACAGCAATGTGTTCATTTGTTTCCCGCAGGCATAGGATCTCTCTATACCTGGGATTTGGAGAATCAGGGAACAAAAGCAACACAGTTTGTTCCTGGTCAATTCCGCACAAGTAAAACAGATCGGCGTTTTGCTTGAAAGGAAAGTGTGCGTCACCGCTTCTGGGAAACTCATCATTCGAATTGAAGATCGCAAGAGAATTTGGTTCTATTTGGTCAACAAAGCTTGATCTGTTGCAAATGAATAAAGAGGGCTCCGGATTTTGATATTTCATTTTTTTAAGTCTATGGTAGAACCCATGGCAGAATTAGATCAAATGTCTTGTAAATTGTTACACAGTCTACTCCGTTGGAATGATATTTGAGAATATGCGCCTTAAAATTCAGTTATTTTTGGCCCTTAATAAACAGTTAAACGTTAAACCATAAAAAATTATGAGAAAAATTAAACTTACAAAGATAGCCCCCCTTACAATGGCTGTTTTAGTTGGGTTGGCTGCATCTTCTTTTGCACAGGACACTACCCGCAACAGACCTGGTGCGGCAGCCGGTTCAACTACGGGTGCTGGTGGTTCGGGCTCAACTGGTGCTGCAAGTACGACAGGTACTGGTGCCGCAAACAGTTCTTCGTCAACTGGTGGTTCTTCTGCTTCTACAGACACATCCCGCCGATCAAAGAGGAGTATGGGACCAGTTAAAACATTTGGTGGGGCAAAGCAGTTTGCTACTTTTTCTCTAGGTGTTAATGTTGGAGGGTTTACACCGGTCGTTGCCTGGGGCGGTTTAAATCAGTTTTCGAAAAACAAAATTCAGTTGGGTTACGGTGCATTTCTTAAGTACCAGGTTAATCATGCTTTTGGATTTAGACTTGATTACGCCGGAGGAAAACTGTCAGCGACCAATGATCCATCAACCCAGAATGGTAACGCAAGTTATCCGAGGCGCGTTGCTGCTGCAGATACTAAGGTGACCTACATGGCAAGTTTAAAGGGTGAAGTTGATGTTGCGTCGATAAATTTTCTTCACCGCACAAGCGGTCTTCGTTTGTTCTTGACCGGTGGTTACGGTTTAGCGCAGTATAAGCCTACTCGCTATGGGAGCAAGTCGATCAAATCTGGTTATTTACCACTTGGAGCAGGGATTAAGTTTAAAGCCAGCGAAGCTTTGGCAATTAACCTGGGATATGACGTTTACTTGTTTGATGGTACGAACTTGCTTGGTACACCATACGTTGATGGTGATGCGCGGCAGAGCAAAGCGTCAATGGGTTATATTGGATTAGAATACATTTTTGGCGCAGGTAAGAGACCTGCCCTTGTTTGGAACAATCCTATCGCTACCTTATATGATGATCTGAAGAGCAGCGACAGCTTATCGAAAGAGATCGATGGTTTGAAATCGCGTGTTTCTGCAGTTGAAGGTGATGTTTCAAATCTCAAAAAGGATTCTGATGGTGACGGCGTTTCTGATGTCTTTGATAAGTGTCCGAATACTCCTGCCGGAACAAAGGTTGATGGCTCTGGCTGCGAACTTCCAAAGATGGAGGTAACTGCAAGTGCCGATACGACTAGCAGTGCTGTTCAGGACCGTGTTCAATTCGATTTTGACAGCGATAAGATCCGTACTAACAGTTATCCTACTATGGACAGGCTTGCCGATCGTTTAAAGACAAACAGGGCAAGAATACTTTTGGCTGGACATGCTTCCTCTGAAGGAACAGAAGAGTACAATATGGGTCTTTCACAACGCAGAGCAAAGTCAGTCTCCGATTATCTGTCCAACGCTGGTGTACCTTCTTCCCAAATTAAAACGAAGGGCTACGGAGAAACGCGTCCGATCGCTTCTAATGATACTGAAGAAGGTCGCGTTAAGAATCGTCGTGTAGAATTCAGATTTGGCGCTCAAGCTAATGTAGGGTCAAGTACCACGAAGAAACACAGGAAGACAGTTCACAAAAAGAAAAAAAAATAATACGGTTGGGGACACGCGCAATTAGTGCTGCAAACCACCATTTATAACTTAAATAAAGCCGGTACGATTCGATCTGCCGGCTTTTTTACATTTACGTTGATGTATTTATTCAGAAAGAATGATCCTAGTAGACCCGATAACTTCAATTTGAGGGTTATGCACTGGATTAACAGAATAGCGATTTCTTTATTTCTTGCAGGTATACTTTTTAAAGCCGTATCCTGGTGGATCAGATACCACCACCACTAATGAAAGTCGCGATTATAACTGATGCCGCTCCTAGGCCAATTGGACCGTACAGCCAGGCTATAAAATTTGGGAACTTCATTTATGGATCAGGGCAATTAGGACTTGACCCGCAGACCGGCGAGCTCAGCGGTTCTGGAGTTGCTGCTGAGATAGTGCAGCTTTTCGAAAACATAAAGGCTATCTTAATAGAGGCCGAATGCGGCTTTGATGATGTGATCTCAACGACTATTTATCTTCGTCAGATTAGTGATTTCACCGCTGTTAATGAAATTTACGCCACATACTTTGCGGGTGTTTTTCCGGCGCGAACGACTGTTGAAGTAAGTGCCTTGCCTAAAGGCGCAAGTGTTGAGATATCATTTATTGCGGGCCTAGGCGGGTAATAAATAATTGACTCAAGCGCAGTTGTTTCCCAATGTGCCCCTGATGTATCTTAAAGGCGCTGGATCCTCCCGGGCTGCGCTTCTTGGAAAAGAACTTAATATATTCACTTGTTTTGACCTATTGCAGCATTATCCGTTCAGGTATGTCGATAAGTCTGCTATACATACGATCCGCGGCCTTGAAATCTCGTCATCAAACTATGTTCAGATTAAGGCCAGGCTGATTGAAAAAAATGTTGTCGGTTTAACCGGGTCACGCAGGCTGGTGATCCTCGCTCGTGACGAAAGCGGTCATATTGATCTTATCTGGTTTAAAGGGATCAATCGGCTAGAGAAGAATTTAAAGCTAAATACAGAATACATTATCTTTGGAAAGCCAAATATCTTCAATGGCGCCTTAAATATCGTTCATCCCGAAATTGAACCGGCTTCTGAGAAAAGTCTATCCGCTTTTACTCGTCTCCAGCCGGTCTATTCAACAACCGAGCGACTAAAAAGAGCAGGACTCGATTCTAAAGGTTTACAAAAGCTTATCGGACAGTTAACAGGCGACCCGTCCTTCTCAGTTCCTGAAAATGTTCCAGACGCAATTCTTACAAATTATCAGCTCTCTGAGCGTACGAGTTCATTTGTAACCATACACGCTCCGACGACGCCTTCGGCGCTTGAAGCAGCAATTCGGCGACTTAAATTTGAAGAGCTTTTTTTGCTTCAGATCAAGCTTTTAAGACAAAGAGGCCAGCGGCGGGAGAAAAGCCAAGGTTACATCTTTAACCATATTGGTCCTGCCTTCAATGAGTTTTACACTTCTCGTCTTCCCTTCAAATTAACCGACGCTCAAAAAAAGGTAATTCGGGAGATTAGAAGAGATACGCTTACCGGGCACCAAATGAATAGGTTATTGCAGGGGGATGTAGGAAGCGGGAAAACTATCGTCGCTCTTCTGTGTATGCTTATCGCCATTGATAATGATTACCAAACCTGTCTGATGGCACCTACAGAGATTCTGGCAATCCAGCATTACAATACGCTGACCACCTATCTTGGCAGCGAACTTGTCACTGTGGCATTGCTCACGGGATCTGTTAAAGGCGCCGGCCGGCGAAAGGTACTCCGGGAGCTTGGCACCGGTTCAATCCAAATCCTGGTGGGTACGCATGCGCTTCTCGAACCAAGCGTGGTTTTTAACAGGCTTGGTTTTGCCGTCATTGATGAACAGCATCGATTTGGAGTTCAGCAGCGGGCGACTTTGTGGGCTAAAGGAACCGGGTTGCCGCATATTCTTGTCATGACCGCTACACCAATTCCCCGCACTCTTGCAATGACCCTGTACGGGGATCTCGACGTTTCTGTCATTGATTCATTGCCAGAAGGCCGTAAACCTGTAGAAACCCGTCATTATTTTGAAAACCTACGGCTTAAACTTTTTGGTTTCCTCGCCAGGCAAATTGCTCTTGGTAGACAGGTTTATGTTGTCTATCCCCTTATTGAGGAATCGGAGACCCTTGATCTCCTTCATCTGACACAGGGGTTTGAATTGTTGGAACGAACATTCCCCAAGCCAACATTTCAAATAAGCATTGTTCATGGGAAAATGCAGGCCGCTGCTAAAGATTTTGAAATGCAGCGGTTTGTGAAGGGGGAAACGCAGATTATGGTTGCGACTACGGTTATCGAGGTCGGCGTAAATGTCCCTAATGCAACCGTAATGGTCATCGAAAATGCCGAACGGTTTGGACTTTCGACACTCCATCAGCTCAGGGGTCGTGTTGGACGCGGTACCGAGCAATCATACTGTATCCTTATGACCGGCGAGAAGATATCAAAGGATGCTAAGACGCGGCTTGAAACGATGGTTCGTACAAATGACGGTTTCCAAATTTCAGAAGCCGATCTGCTAATCAGAGGGATGGGCGATCTTGAAGGCCTTAGACAAAGCGGTGCGACCGACCTTAAGATAGCCGATCTGTCTAAGGATCAGGATTTATTAAAGGTCGCCCGATATGCGGCCGAAAAGCTATTGGCCCAGGATCCTTCACTTGTTGATGAAGAAAATTCAGCGTTAAGCACATACTTCCAATCCACGGCAGAGGCAGTCGCCTGGGACAAGATTTCTTAGTACTTTAACATAAAAACGCAGTGCTCGTGTCGAGATATTTATTAAGTTTTTTCTTCACCATCTTGGGATGGGGAACCGTTGCGGCTCAAACTTCTTTTCCCGCTGAAGATTCTGCGGCGATTCGGACTATATACGATCTGGAGCTTGTCAACGGTCGGGTATTCACGAGGCTTACTCAACTTTGCACTAATATTGGCCCCCGGCTCAGCGGCTCGAAGAATGCTTCGGCAGCCGTTGATTGGGCTCAAAAACAATTTAACACAGTCGGACTCACCCACATAACGCGGCAGCGTGTAGCGGTTCCTCACTGGGAGCGTGGCCGTAGTGAAGTTGCCTCTTTTAAGACAAGGGGTCATGAGAGCTTGCTGAACATTTGCGCCCTTGGCGGTTCTATCGCGACACCAGATAGCGGACTGAATGCAAACGTATTGGAAGTGAAAGACTTTGACCAGTTGCGGGCTCTTGGCAAAAAGGTTCAGGGAAAGATCATCTTCTTTGACCGACCGTTCGATGGCCGGTACTTCGATACAGGGAAGGCTTATGGATATGCTGTTGGTCAACGGGTTAATGGAGCTGCTGAAGCTGCTAAACTAGGTGCTTTGGGAGTAGTTGTAAGGTCAATGACCGAACTTATCGACGATTATCCGCATACCGGTATGATGAAGTACATAGAGGGCGTTCGTCAGATCCCGGCCTGTGCAGTTTCTACCGCTGGTGCCCAGGCGCTTTCCAGGGCGCTCCTTGCCGATCCTGGCCTTACCCTCAGGATGAAACTTTATTGCAAGACTCTGCCAGATATTACGTCCTATAATTTACTTGGTGAGATCCAAGGTTCTGACCCACATTCGACTATTATCCTTGTGGGCGGTCACCTTGATTCTTGGGATCTTGCCCAAGGAGCTCACGATGATGGTGCAGGGGTAATGCAATCGCTCGAAGCGCTTGAGCTGCTTAAGAGATGTGGTTATAACCCCAGGCACACCTTAAGAGTAGTTTTTTTCATGAATGAAGAGAACGGTGCGCGTGGAGCTGCAGAGTATGCCCGGGCCTCCTCTCTTGCAGGGGAACGTTATCTGGCAGCGATCGAGTCTGATGAAGGCGGCTTCACACCCCGGGGATTTGTAATAGCGTCCAAACCAGAGTCGTTGAGTAAGATGATTCCCTGGCAGGAACTTTTAAGACCTTATGGCTCGGGCTGGTTCAAATCCAGTAATGAGGCCGGGACAGATATTGAGCCACTGGCACGAATGACAATTGCCCTGATTGGTCTAATGCCCGACAATCAGCGTTATTTTGATGTTCATCACTCAGCGAAAGACCGCATCGATACCGTAAATGAAAGGGAACTTAAACTTGGAGCAGCTTCGATTGCGGCACTCGTTTATTTGATCGACAAGAAAGGCCTCTGAATACGCTTTGAATGCTTTAGGCCAGGCTTAAAGTTGACGGTTCAAACTCTGCCCACTTTTTGGCAATAGCTTCATAGCCCACCTCCATAGTGTGGTCGATAGCCGAAAAAGAATACATGCTTACTTTCTTGAGCGCTTCGGGCTCGATAAACAATGAACAATAATTTTTTCTAGCGTCGACATTTGACTTAACCGAAAGTTCGATGCAGCGCTGAGTGATGCGTGTCATGCTTAACGAATGGAACTCGTCGTCGGTAGGATTTACATGCACTCCGATAATACGATCACATTTATCGAGCAGCGGCTCCACGGGAAGATTATTAAGCATGCCGCCGTCCACATACAGGGATTTGTCAATTGTCACCGGCTCAAAAAGCATCGGCAGGCAGCAGCTGGCAATAAGAGGTTTCACGAGCTCGCCAGACATGAAAAATTTTGTTCGGCCTTTCTCCACATTAGTTGCCGAGATCCAAAGGGATGTTGAGAGCTCTTCAAACGTCGATGGGAGATACTTTTCGTAGATCGCGCTAATTTTCTCTGTTCGAAAAAATCCCGAGGCCGAAAAGGAGGGCCTCATTAGTTTAAATATTTGAATAGTCTTGAGAATTTCAATGATCCTTGCTGCAGAATAACCCGCTGCGTAAAAAGAACCGGCAATGGCCCCTGCACTTGTCCCCGATATGGCATCAATGTGAATGCCTTTTTCTTCAAGGAATTTAAGAACACCTACGTGAGCGATTCCCCGTGCGCCTCCACCAGAAAGAACAAGTCCTAATTTCATTTGCTTACTTAGGCTTGTACGCAACTCCGCAGGATTTGTTAGCTCTGAACTAATACTTCGTTTTCGGATTCACCGATCTGTTGTCTCCACATAGCAAAATAAAGCCCTTTCAAATGGAGCAGCTCATGGTGGGTACCCTGTTCAATGACTTTGCCTCTTTCAAGTACAAAGATCTTATCGGCGTGCATTATCGTGGAAAGCCGGTGGGCTATCAGGACTGTGATTTGATCGCGGCTTAGAGATACATCACGAACGGTCTTACTGATCTCTTCTTCGGTGATGGAGTCAAGTGAGGACGTCGCTTCGTCAAAGATCATAATGCGCGGTTCCCGTAGCAACGCCCGGGCTATTGATAAACGCTGCTTTTCGCCGCCAGATACCTTGACCCCGCCCTCGCCTATCAACGAATCCAGACCATTCGAGGCCCGGGCAAGAAGGCTGCCGCATGCTGCTTTTTCAAGTACCTCATAAATTTGTTCGTCAGTGGCACCCGGTCTCACAAATTGCAAATTTTCCCTGATCGAACCAGAGAAGAGCTGGGTATCCTGAGTAACAAACCCTATGCGCTCCCGCATACGATCCATATCCACAGTGTCACCTGAATAGCCGTTATAAAAGATGTTTCCTTCCATTGGACGGTATAGACCAACCAGCAGCTTTACAAGTGTTGTCTTACCAGAACCAGAGGGGCCTGCAAAGGCAATCGTTTGCCCCTTATGAACTGTGAACGAAACCTTTCTTAGCGCAGGACGGGAAGCAGAACGGTGTTTGAAAGAGACGTCTTTAAATTCAAGAGCTTCTATTTGGTCCAGAACAATTGCATTGGCAGGGATCTCATCCACGGGCTTTGCCATAAGCCGCTTAAAATTTTCAAGTGAAGCTTCTGTTTCACGGTAAGTGCTAATGATGTTTCCTATTTCTTGAAGTGGGCCAAAAATTGCGAAAGAATAGAAATAAAGTGAAAAGAACTCGCCCAGGCTAACTTTACCTATAAAGATCAGGAAGACAAGCATGAATAGGATCGCGTTGCGGAGAAGGTTCACGCAAGTTCCTTGAACAAAGCTCAGGCTTCGTACGTATTTGACCTTTTGCAGCTCAAGCTTGAGGATCTTGCTGGTTATGCCATTAAGCCTTTCGATTTCCTGGTCGGCTAGGCCCAAACTTTTAACCAACTCAATGTTACGAAGTGATTCTGTCGTAGAACCGGCAAGCGCAGTCGTTTCGTTTACAATAGTGCGTTGTACGGTTTTTATTTTCTTACTCAGGACAAAGCTGATTATAGCAAGAGCGGGAATTGTTGCCAGGTAAAAAGGGGCGATAGGCCAGTATATGGTCGCCGAATAAATTGTGACAAAAACGATGGCAACGATGCTGGTAAAAACGACACTTATGGAGGCGGTCAAAAGCCGTTCTGTATCAGCGCGAAGTTTGGTAAGAACACCCAGGGTCTCACCACTTCGCTGATCTTCAAAATCAATATAAGGCAGCTCCAGTGAATGTCTTACGCCATCGGTATACATTCGGGCTCCTGATCGCTGTGAGACAACGTTCACATAGTAATCCTGAAAGTTTTTTGCGATTCGGCTTACCATCGCCACTCCCATACTTAAGAGAAGCAAGCCTGCGACTCCCCAGATGGCTGTATGAAAGGTGAGGGATTTATACCGGGTGATGTAGGTGTCTACGATCCTCCTGAATATATAAGGATCAAGCATCGAAAAGATTTGATTAACAGCGGCAAGTGCCAGTGCGAGGAAAATGATCGCTTTATGTCGACCGAGGTACTGCCAAAGAATGTTCATTAATTGTCCTTAAACAGTTAGAATGTCTTTCTCCTTTGCTTCAAAAAACTTATCTGATCTAACGATATAAGCATCTGTTAGCTTTTGTACCTCACCTTCGGCGGTTTTCATTTCATCCTCGGAAACACCTTCTTTACCAAGCCTCCTAATCTTTTCATTGGTATCTTTTCGGGCGTTACGTATCGTGATCTTTCCTTGCTCGGTTTCGGCCTTTGCCCGTTTGACAAGTTCCTTGCGACGCTCTTCTGTAAGAGGAGGGATTGAAATACGAATCTGGGCGCCGTCATTCTGGGGATTAAAACCGAGGTTAGCCTCCATTATAGCCCGTTCAATTGCGGTAATAAGGTTCTTCTCCCAAGGTTGAACGATAAGCGTACGCGCGTCAGGTGAATTGATATTAGCAACCTGCGCCAGAGCCGTATTAGCCCCGTAATAGGGAACATACACACTATCCAGCATAGTGGGTATGGCTTTTCCTGCCCTAATCTTTACTAGTTCAGTTTCCAAATGATTTAAGGCCTTTTCCATCAGATTTCTTGCGTCTTCAAGAAGCTCGTTTAATTTGGTATCCATACTGATAATTTTGGTTACGTGTGCACCAGGGTTCCAATTGCTTCCCCAAGCGCTACTTTCATAAAGTTGCCGGCCTTGTTCATGTCAAAAACAATGATCGGAAGGTTGTTTTCCTGACACAACGTAAAAGCAGTCATATCCATGACGTTAAGATTTTTCTCATAGACCTCGGTGAATGAAATGCGGTCATACCTGGTTGCGGTATGATCTTTCTCAGGGTCGGCGGTATAAATGCCGTCGACTCGCGTCCCTTTTAGAACCACGTCGGCTTGAATTTCAATGGCCCTCAAACTAGCGGCCGTATCTGTCGTAAAGTAGGGGTTTCCCGTACCGGCTCCAAAGATCACCACCCGTCCTTTTTCCAGGTGTCTCACTGCCCGGCGGCGGATGAATGGCTCACAGATCTGTTCCATCTTTATTGCAGACATAAGCCTGGTCTTGACGCCAAGGTTTTCGAGGGAATCCTGTAAAGCCATGCTGTTGATAACAGTTGCAAGCATGCCCATATAATCACCTTGTACGCGGTCCATACCGCCGCGCTCGGCTTCCAAACCCCGGTATATGTTTCCGCCTCCAAGAACGATCGCAATCTCAAGCCCTTCATGAGAGACCTTTTTAATATCGCCGGCATATTGTTCAAGCATACCCTTATCAATACCAAAGGCCTTTTTTCCCATAAGCGATTCGCCGCTTAGCTTAAGAAGAATGCGCTTGTATTTCATTAAATTCTGGAGTTAAAAAAAAATCCTCAGTGTTGCTGAGGATCTTAAACTTTTCCTTTCAAACACCTAGCTGCACTCGTTTAAATGCCGTAACAGTTAGCCCTTTATGAACGGCATCAAGCATCTGAGCAATTGTCTTGGAAGAGTCTTTAACAAATTCCTGATTTAGCAGTGTACTGTCCTTATAAAATTTGTTAAGCTTACCCTGAGCTATTTTCTCAATCATGTTATCAGGTTTGCCTTCAGTTTTGACCTGTTCTCTGGCGATTTCCAGTTCCCTTTCAATAACAGTGGCATCTACGTCATTTTTGTCAATTGAAACCGGATTCATTGCCGCTATCTGCATACTAACGTCTTTTCCTGCTTCGCTGGCCCCTGTAACGTCTTGGCTAAGTCCTACGAGGACGCCCAGTTTGTAGTTAGCGTGGATGTACGCGACAACTTTTGACGCCGTTATCTTTTCTAATTTACTTACACTTATCTTTTCTCCAATCTTACCTGTTTGTTCATTGATCGCTGCAGAAACAGGAGTACTAGATTTTCCAGGAATCCCGGTATCGCCAGGACTTCCAGCCGCGTAATAGGTCAAGTTCAAAAGGTCCTGAACAGAAGAGGGGTTTTTAGCTAAAGCGAGATTAGCGAGGGTATTACCAAACTCTATAAAGTCAGCGTTCTTTGCGACGAAATCAGTTTCGCAATTGAGTTCTATGATAATCCCATGAGTACCGTCTTCGCTGCTACGGGCAATAACAACACCCTCCTTGGTTTCGCGGTCTGACCTTGAAGCAGAAACTTTAGCTCCCTTTTTTCGCAAATAATCGATGGCCGCCTCAAAATCCCCGTTGGATTCGGTTAAAGCTTTTTTGCAATCCATCATACCCGCTCCGGTTTTCAAACGCAGTTTGTTGACGTCGGCGGCTGAAATCATTACTGTTGACATAGGGTTGTGTAATAGTGTGCGCTATTCTGCGCTTTCGGTTAAGCGTTCTCTCTTTCCGGATTCAGTACGCGCTGTTTCTGCTTTATCTGCTCTGATTGCGTTGTCCTGTCCATCACCAGAACCGTCATTTTTCTCAGCTTTAGCTTGTGCGACAGCTTCCTTTTCAGATTCGTCGTCCTTCTCTCTCTTGCGCTCATCAAGGCCTTCTTCAATCGCCTTGCAAACTATAGTTGTGATCAGAGAGATTGATTTGGTGGCGTCATCATTCGCCGGAATTGAAAAGTCGATGTTGGTTGGATCCGAATTAGTGTCAACCATAGCAAACGTCGGTATATTCAGTTTAAGTGCCTCGGCGACGGCAATGTGCTCTTTTTTGACATCGATCAAAAACAGGGCTGCAGGCAATCGATTTAGATCTGATATACCGCCAAGAACATCTTCAAGCTTGACCCGTTCCCGCTGAATCATAAGACGTTCTTTTTTCGAAAGATTGTCATAAGTTCCATCTTTGGAAAACTTGTCAATATTGGTCATTTTCTTAATTGACTTTCGCACAGTGGCAAAGTTAGTGAGCATACCTCCAAGCCACCTTTCTGTGACATAAGGCATATTAACCCGTTTGGCGTTTTCCACAACAATGTCTTTTGCCTGTTTTTTGGTAGCCACAAAAAGTACTTTTCTTCCAGACTTGACAATTTGTTTAATAGCTGCGCAAGCCTCTTCGGTTTTTGCGAGTGTTTTATTAAGATCAATTATGTGTATGCCATTTTTCTCCATGAAAACATAAGGAGCCATTTTGGGATTCCATTTCCGGGTTAGGTGTCCAAAATGAACACCTGCATCTAATAACTCCTGATAAGTGGTTCTTGCCATTTTTGTACTTGGATCTTAACGTTTACTAAATTGGAACTTCTTACGGGCTTTCTTACGGCCGGGTTTTTTTCGTTCAACCATACGGCTGTCCCGCGTCATGATGCCTTTTGCCCTAAGTGGACTCTTCTTTTCAGGGTCAGACTCGACGATCGCTTTTGCTATCGCGAGACGCACAGCTTCGGCCTGCCCGCTGATTCCACCGCCGCGTACATTTACCTTAACATCATATTTTCCCTCAAGCTGGGCAACAAGTAATGCTTGATTGACTATATACTGAAGCGGAAGCGTAGGAAAATATTCTTTATAATCCCTGTCATTAACGGTAACAACTCCCGAACCGTCCGAAACATAAATGCGCGCGACGCTCGTTTTCCTTCTTCCCGAAGTATTAATTCTTTCCATGACAGGGCTTAAAGATTAATCGATTCAGGATTCTGAGCGGCATGTGGGTGCTCAGGACCTGCGTAAACATATAAATTACGTATTAGCGCATCGCCAAGCCTGTTCTTAGGCAGCATACCCCGTACGGCTTTTTCAAGCATTCGGCGGGGATGTTTATCCATAAGTTTTTTTGGAGTGATAAAACGCTGCCCTCCAGGGTAACCTGTGTAACTCACATACTGCTTGTCGTTCCACTTATTGCCTGTGAGACGAACCTTCTCTGCGTTGACGACAATTACGTGGTCACCGCAGTCTACGTGTGGGGTGTAATCTGGCTTGTGTTTTCCTCTTATGATCATAGCGATCTTCGAAGACAAGCGCCCCAGAATCTCTGCATCAGCGTCCACAACGACCCACTTTTTGCTAACGGTCTTTTTATTGGCAGAGACAGTTCTGAAACTTAACGTATTCAATGTTCTGTTTTTTAATTAACTAATAAATCGATTCCTGTTCAAAAGGATCGCAAAGATAAATTATTTCGAGTAGAATTAGTCTTTATCTTTATGACATTGCGATACTTTTTCCATACGGGTTACCGGGGAGCTGGTTACAGGGGCTGGCAAAAGCAGCCGGCTGTTATTAGCGTTCAGCAAACCGTCGAGTCCTGCCTTGAGCAGGTTCTAAAAATGCCTGTGGGGATTATTGGTTGTGGCCGTACTGACGCAGGTGTACATGCGGCACAGTTTTTCTTTCATGCAGATCTCATTCTTCAACAAGAATCAGATCTTTTGTTCAGGCTTAACAAATCGCTTCCCGAAGATATAGCCGTTTATGACATTATACCGGTCAACAATGATCAACACGCCCGTTTCGATGCTTTTGACAGACATTACAAGTATTTCTTTCACACATTTAAAGACCCTTTTCTTTCGCCAATAAGTTCATATTACGCTATACCACGGTTTGATCCACAGAAAATGAGAAGCGCAACTGCACTCATTACTCAATACAATGACTTTCGCGCATTTTGCAAAAGTCCCAACAAAAATAAACATACCGTTTGCGACGTCTACCACGCAGAATTCTTAACAGACCATACTGGCCAACGGTTTCTGTTCGAGATTCGCTCGAATCGATTTCTCACTGGTATGGTCCGCATACTGGTTAGCAAGCTGCTAGAAATTGGTTTGGGACAGTTAAGCCTTGACCAGTTTGAACAGCATCTTTTTGCAAAGACCCCGTTTGACAGGTTAAAACCGGCCTATCCCGAAGGTTTGTTCCTGGCAAAGATAAACTATCCATTCCTGGATATTCCGGTTTCTAAGGGGTTTAAGGCTCTCTCAGAGTTTTACGACGCACCAAACTATTGGAAGCCGATCTAGTTCGAATTTAGACTTCTTCCAAGCTGGAAACAACGGGTTTTTTAATTACCGCAACCTTGCCAGGGGTTGGTTCAAGCTTTGAGAACCTGTGTTTAAGTCTAAGAAAGAAGCTTTCAAAGTACCTGAATGACAGGCTGGCGATTAGCAAACCGCCGCCGATCGTAAAAATATAAATGACAGGTATTCGCATTAAGGGCGAAAGATTTGCTGCATAGCGGTCTAGAAAGAAAATGACTAAAACTAACGGCAGCTTATGCACAAGGTAAAACCCATAGGATATTTTTCCGACATATCTGAACACTGAATTGTTTAGTGAAAGCAAGCTCGTCTGTTCATTACATAGATTGAGAACTATTATAGCGGTCGCAAGTGTAAGGGATTCATATCTCAGCAGATTATAGAACTGCGTTTTGAATAACATAAATATCGATAAATATGAAAAGGCAGCGACCTGAGTGGCTGGATGAAACAGCCAATCCATTTTCAACCAAGGTTTAAAGAGGGTATTCTTATAGTTATAAAATAATAAAGCCATTATCGAGCCCAGCAGTAAAGCGTCATACCTGAAAAGAATAAGGCATTTTTTTAAAAATACGATTAGGGGCGTATCTGGAATGAAGTGAACGACAATCTTGGCCAAATACCACAGTCCTATAAGCGACACGAGTACCCAGAGAATTTTCACCGGCTTTTTGATCCTGAGAATATGAGGTTGGATCAGGTAAAATTGTTCTTCAACACCTATTGACCAGATTGGGTCAATCACTGTAGGCAAAAGATTGAGAAGGAGCGCGAAGTTGGGCAGAAAAAGAGCCGATAGCAAAAACGCTTCGTTTGTGACCGTTCTAGGAAAAATAAAATATCCAAAAAGAAGCACCAAGAAATAAAGAGGCCAAATACGAAGTACCCGGCGCATGTAAAAGCTTTTGTATTCAACGGTCTTACTGAGGCTCTTTTCTGCAAAAAGGAGATAAGTTATCAAAAACCCACTTAAGACAAGGAAAAAAGTTACTCCAACATAGCCCAAGTCCGGAATCGCGAAATTCTGAATATAATAGTAATGCCGGTGAAGTTCAATATGCCAAACCACAACCAAAGTTGCCGCAATAGCTCTTACTCCATCCAGATCCTTAAAGTAAATTTTCTCAGCTTGTGGGGGCATAGCTTGGTTAAGGATTAATTAGTGACTGATTATGACATGTACCTTAATTGTTTTTTAAACCTGATAGAATCGAATTCTTTTACCCGTTACAAAGAAAAATATCCAGTCCCTAAGAGCGCTAAAAAGACTTTTACGTGACGGGATGCAATAGGGGAAGAATACCCATCGCAGGCACCAGGCGGAGACCCCTGTAAACTGTTTTCCGTTTATAGACGTAATTCCCTTGCCTATACCAAGACTTGCAGTTTGTCCAATCAAATCTTCAATAAACGGCTTTTGAGCCTTTCCTTGAATCGTGCGTGCAATGTTGGTCCCTGCAAGTTTGCCGTGATGAATGGCCCCTAGTGCATCTGGCTGGCAGGGTTGTCCTGTTCGGGTGTTAAGAATGCAGCAGGCGTCCCCTCCGCCCCAAATTCTGGGGTAGAGATCTAGCTGGAGAAATTCGTTTGTCAAAAGCCTGCTCGAATCATCCCTGAGCATTTTCTCCGTCCCTTTAATTCTGAGCTGGCTCTGACCGACGGTTGAGAGAACCATGTTACAGGGGAGTACGGTGCCATCATCCAAAGTCACGGCGTTCTTTGTGACACTTACAACTACCTTATTGTAGGTAACCAACACATCCAGATCTTTTAGTCGCCTCAAGGTGTATTTCTTTAGCCGTTTATGTGAGGCATCCATTGAAGGCAAAATTTCGGAACCCGAGACGATCAGGTGAACTTGAGACTGGATGCCCCCAAGCGCAGGATTTTTAGACTTCGCCTGCTTGATAAATTCAGCAAGATTGGCGGCCACTTCGATTCCTGCGAATCCCGCGCCGGCGACTATAAACTTAAGAATGGATGAGTCACTCCTCATTTTCGTATTCGAAGCTTGTTTAAAGGATGTAGAAATGCGGTAAAAGGCCTTCTCAAATCCTTCCTGACTTTTCAATTGAAATCCATAGTCTTTGACACCGGCGATAACATCAGAATCAACGCTGCCGAAACCAAGCAAGAGATAATCATAACGTACTATTTCTGTTTGGCCATCTTGCAGGCGTACTATTACTTGTTTTCGGGGATTGTTAATCTCCTCAGCAAAACCTTGTATCAGTTGAGCTTTCGGAATAAGCGTTGCAAACAAACTTCTTCTGTTGTGGCCTTGAATAATACCAGTAAGACTTTCGGCTATAAAGCCGTTAAATGAATGAAACTTAAGCGGGCATACCACCTTAATGACGACAGTTCCTTGCTGTAGTTCTTTGCCAAGGTGCCTTTGAAGCGAACGATAGGCCGAAATGCAAACGTGGCCTCCACCAAGTATTACGATGGTTGACACTGAATTGGAGTTGTCGGGGTTCTGAGGGGGAGAGAAGGCCTTAACGAGACAGAGTTCATAGGAGACGTTGATTTTTTACATAAGCTTTTTAAGTGATTTTTACGCAAAAATAATAAAAATGCTACACTCCGCGCAATATTTACGTGCTTTCCTTAAAAAAAAGAACTTTATAAATCATCAGCCTTTAAAACCACAAAATTTTTTCGTAGAAAAAGGGTGTATTAAACGATATTTGACGCCTTAATTGATCATGAAAGAAACACCGTTCTCGATCCTAGTAGCCACTGAGCAGCATACTGTTTATGCTGATCTGATTTGCCGCGAAATGGCCGAATCGGCCAAATTACGCGGTACAGGGATCGCTTACCGGTCGCCAGAATATATTTCTTCCAAGATGCAGCATGGCAAGGCAGTTATCGCTCTTCATTTGAATGGTACCTGGGCTGGCTTCTGTTATATTGAAACTTGGAGTCATGGTCAGTTTGTTGCGAACTCGGGCTTAATCGTCAATCCGTTGTACCGTAACCATGGCTTGGCAAGACGAATTAAACGACGGATATTTGACCTTTCAAGGGAAACCTATCCCGAAGCGAAGATCTTTGGTCTCACCACGGGGCTTGCTGTCATGAAGATCAACTCTGAACTAGGTTATGAGCCGGTCACTTACTCAGAATTAACACAGGATCTTGACTTTTGGAAGGGCTGTCAGAGCTGCGTTAATTACGAGATCCTGATGTCGAAGGATCGTCAAAACTGCTTTTGTACGGCAATGTTATTTGATGGGTCGTCTAAGGAGAAGGAAAAGGGAAGCCGTGCGAAAAAGTTTTCTGACGACCTCAGACAGCGTTACCGTATCTATGAGCGCTGGATGCGAGCTAAAGCGCACCGCCTGTTAAAAAGCAGCTTACTCAAGCATTCATGACGCTGGAGGGGATTGAGGATAAAGTTGTACTCGCTTTCAGTGGAGGTCTGGATACCTCATTTTGTACAGTCTACCTGAGCCAGGAACGCGAGCTCGAGGTTCATGCTGTGCTTGTTGATACAGGTGGATTTTCAACCGCCGATATAACGGCTATTCGTGCAAGGGCGTTAGAGATGGGTGCCAGTTCATTCACATGCCTGGATGTCGTCCCAGCTTACTACGAGAAGTGCTTGAAGTACCTTATTTTTGGCAATGTTCTTAAGAACAACACTTACCCACTTTCTGTAAGTGCCGAGAGAGTTTTCCAGGCTACTGCCATCGCAGAGTACGCGCTGAAGATCAACGCTAAATTCATTGCTCACGGGAGCACCGGTGCGGGCAACGATCAGGTTCGGTTCGACCTTATCTTTTCAATTTTTTGTCCCGAGATCAAAATTTTAACCCCAATACGAGACCTTAAGCTAAGCCGGGAGGCCGAAATTACTTATCTCAGGCGCCATGGCTTTGAACGGGAATTTAACAAGGCGGCCTATTCTGTAAACAAAGGTCTTTGGGGCACTTCAGTTGGTGGAAAAGAAACTCTTTCCTCAAGGGACACATTGCCCGAGGACGCCTGGCCAACTAAGGTCTCAGCATCAGAACCTTATGATCTCGTTTTAGAATTCTTCCACGGCGAGCTGACTAGTATAAATGGAAGACCGGCTGAGCCTATATCCATCATTCAGCAGCTTGAGGCGCTTGCGGCGCCCTATGGGATTGGACGTGACATTCACGTAGGAGATACCATAATAGGTATTAAGGGGAGGGTGGGCTTCGAGGCCGCCGCGGCGATGATCATAATAAAAGCGCATCACCTGCTTGAAAAGCATACGCTAACCAAAGCGCAGTTAAATCTAAAGGAACCTTTGGCGAGTTTTTATGGTAATGCCCTTCATGAAGGGTCGTTCTATGAGCCGGCAATGCGAAATATTGAGTGTTTCTTAACCGATTCTCAGACTTTTGTAAATGGCACGGTTTACATGAAGCTTTACCCGTACCGTTTTGAATTAATTGGAATAGAATCGACCAATGACCTTATGGCCACCCGCTTTGGTTCTTATGGCGAAATGAATAATTCATGGACAGCTGAAGATGTAAAAGGGTTTTCTAAAATAAATGGTAATCAGATCATGATCCATCATCTAGTTAACCGCCCCACCGTACCCGCTATTTTGGGCGATTCTGATGAGTAAGATTAAAGCGGGCATTGTTGGCGCAGCCGGTTATACGGGCGGTGAAACTCTGCGTATTTTGTTGAGACATCCGTTTGTAGAACTTCATTTTTTAAGGAGTACGAGTTCGGCAGCAAAAAAAGTATACGATATCCATAAGGATCTATTGGGCGATACTGAGCTTTGTTTTGACGCAGGAGTCAAATTAGATTCAGACGTTATCTTCTTGTGTCTGGGTCATGGAGAAGCAGCAAAGTTTCTCCATGAACACGCTATCAGCCCTCAAACTAAGGTGATCGATCTTAGCCAGGATTTTAGACTTGCTGCGACCAGGCAGCATACCGCGCAAAACACGGAACGTAATTTCACTTACGGACTTCCCGAACTTAAGCGAGAACGCATAAAAACAGCCGTGAATATTGCCAATCCCGGTTGTTTTGCGACAGCCATACAGCTTGCTTTGTTACCGCTCGCAAATAAGGGCTTGCTAAAACACGACATTCACATTAGCGCGGTTACAGGGTCGACAGGCGCGGGACAGGGCCTAACCTCGACATCTCATTTTAGCTGGCGTTCAGGGAATGTTTCGGTCTACAAGGCTTTCAATCACCAGCATCTCGATGAAGTAGCCGAAAGTTTGCTAGTTCTTGAACCGGGCTTTAAAAGTTCAATTGATTTTATTCCATCAAGGGGCGACTTCACCCGTGGAATACTGGCTTCTGTGTACACTTCGGTTGACATTGGACTACCTGAGGCCGTGCAGCTTTACAAGGTTTTTTACCAGGATCATCCATTTACCTGGGTGTCCCAAACGAGTCTGGATCTTAAACAAGTGGTCGGAACCAATAAATGTTTCCTTTCCCTTGATTATAAGGATGGGAAATTGCTTATTGTAAGTGTGATCGACAATTTGCTCAAAGGTGCAGCCGGCCAGGCTGTTCAAAACATGAACCTTATGTTCGGTTTTCCTGAGGGAACATCCCTGGATCTTAAATCTATTGTCTTCTAACAGAATGAATCTATTTGAGGTCTATCCCCTTAATGGTCTTGAGATTGTTAAAGGCAGTGGGTCGGTGGTTTGGGACTCTGTTGGAAACTCTTACCTGGATCTCTACGGAGGTCATGCGGTGATCTCAATAGGTCATTCTCACCCCCATTACATCGCCCGCATTACTGAACAGTTAAACAAGATCGGGTTTTATAGTAATTCTGTGATCATCAAAGGGCAGGAAGAACTTGCCGCAAAGCTTGGCAGGATATCCAGAAAGGATAACTTTTCATTGTTCTTATGCAGTTCAGGGGCCGAAGCAAATGAGAACGCCTTAAAACTCGCTTCATTTCATACGGGCCGCAGGCATATCATCGCTTTCAAGAACTCGTTCCACGGCCGAACCAGTCTTGCCGTGTCGGTCACAGACAATCCCGCGATCCAGGCGCCTATCAATGAAAACCCCCACGTCACGTTTGTCGGCCTCGAAGATACCGGCGCTCTCGAAGAAGCGTTCATGAGCCATGAAGTGTGCGCAGTCATTATCGAAGGCATCCAGGGTGTTGGAGGCATCCACGTCGCGAGTGATTCGTTCCTTCAGAAAATGAGGTCCCTGTGCGACGCGCATGGCGCAGTATTCATTGCAGACGGCGTGCAATGCGGTTATGGCCGGAGCGGAAAGTTTTTTTCTCATGATCATTCCGGCGTGCTAGCAGACATATATTCGGTCGCCAAAGGAATGGGGAATGGATTTCCAGTCGGCGGAATCCTAGTTGCCCCGCACATAAAACCCAAATATGGCTTGCTTGGAACTACATTCGGCGGTAATCATCTTGCTTGTGCGGCCTCTCTCGCCGTTCTTGAAGTAATAGAGCAAGAAAATCTTCTTGTAAATGCCGCCGTCACCGGCGAATGGCTCATAACCGAGCTTAAGAAATTCCCCGGCATAAAGGAAGTCAGAGGTAGGGGCCTTATGATCGGTGTCGAGATGGATGAGGACGCCTCGGCTCTGAGAAACACCTTGCTTAAGAAGCATCGGATTTTTACCGGAGGCGCAAATAAAAAGTCTATTTTACGTCTTCTGCCGTCTTTAGCCTTAAGCCGAAAAGATGCCGCACTGTTCCTCGAGGTGTTCAAGGAGATGCTTGCGACGCGCTATGTGCACCAATGAGGAGATTTACCTCTATTCTTGACGCCGCCGACCCAAAAGCTTTGATTGCCGAAGCGCTTCAAATCAAATACCATCCATACGCGAGATCTGAGCTTGGAAAGAACCGGTGCCTTGGCCTTGTATTTCTTAATCCGAGCCTAAGGACACGGTTGAGTACCCAGCGGGCGGCGCAAAACGTGGGTTTGAATACTATGGTAACGAATATCGATCAGGAAGGATGGTCGCTTGAAACCCGTGATATTCCCATGGATGGATCAAAAGCCGAACATATCAAGGAAGCCGCTGGTGTTCTGGGCAAATACTGTGACATATTAGGCGTACGCTCGTTCGCGCGGCTCAATTCATGTGTCGAAGATGAGGAAGAAGAAGTCCTCAAAGGGATGATCCGGTACAGTGGAGTTCCGGTCATAAGCCTGGAAAGCGCGTTTAGGCATCCCCTGCAAAGCCTTGCCGACCTCATGACCATTAAAGAGCATGCCCGCAGCCCACAACCAAAGATTTGCCTGATGTGGGCGCCGCATATAAAACCTTTGCCTCAGGCTGTCGCTAACAGCTTTGCAGAATGGGTCCTAGCGGCAGGATATTCGTTAACCATTGCTGCTCCAAGCGGTTATGAACTTGCACCGAACTTTACCGCAGGCGCCACCCTTGTTTCCAGCAAAGCCGAAGGCCTTGACGGGGCAGACTTCGTCTACGTCAAGAACTGGTCAAAATACGAACCATATGGGCAAACTTCGGGCGCATTTGAGAACTGGATGATCACAGCTTCTGATCTTTCACATTTTCCAAAGGCGCTCTTTATGCACTGTCTACCTGTTCGCAGAGATGTCGAATTATCTTCGGCAGTGCTAGACAGTCGTCGATCCCTTGTGTTGGAACAGGCTCAAAACAGGATTTACTCGGCGCAGGCTGTCCTTACCCGTGTGCTTTCAGGCCTAAAGAATGGAGATCCTTCAAATAGTTAAAATAGGCGGAAACGTCCTTGATGACCAGGCGAGCTTATCCTTGTTTTTACACGATTTCGCAAATCTGGACACCCGCTCCATACTCATTCACGGCGGCGGCAAGATCGCCACTCTTATGGCAGCAAGACTGGGAGTCGAAGGCCGTTTGGTTGAGGGAAGAAGAATAACGAGCGCTTCGACGCTCGAGGTCGTCACTATGGTGTACGCAGGCCTTATCAATAAAAATATTATAGCGACTTTGCAGGCGATGGGGTGTAACGCGCTCGGGCTTACCGGCGCTGACGCCGGTGTACTTGCTGCATCGAAGCGTCCCAAAGGCAGCGTTGATTTTGGCTTTGTAGGAGATATTTCCGCGGAAAGTCTTGACGCGACCCGGTTTTCAGTGTTTCTGGATGCCGGCTTGTCGCTAGTGATAGCACCTTTGACCCATAACAACAGAGGACAGCTCCTCAATACTAATGCAGACACGATTGCGTCTGCAATTGCCAGGTGCACCGCAGAACGGTATGATGTGCGCCTTATTTATTGTTTTGAAAAACGTGGAGTAACCGATCAGTCCGGAAACGTATTCAAGGAGCTCCGGTGGGAGCAGTACCAGATCCTCAAAGAACAAGGTGTGATCTCTGGTGGAATGATTCCCAAACTTGACAACGCTTTTGACACACTTGCTTCCTCAGTTAAATCTGTGCAAATAATCCATGCCTCAGATCTGATCGCCGTTGCCGGCGGTGAGCTCAAAGGCACTTTAATCTTAAAATGACGGAAAAGACGATCGCTATCCTTGGCGCTGGTAATATTGGGCTTAGTATGGCTTACGGGCTGGTACAGTCGGGAATGTTTAAGCCGGGCCAGATTACGCTTACTCGAAGGAATATTAGCTCACTTGCTGGAGCAGGCGAAGCCGGCTATATCGTAAGCACACATAACGGCAATGCAGTAACTAAGTCGGAAATTATACTTCTCTCAGTCCTGCCGCAACAGCTTGACAGGCTAATGGAAGACATAAAGCTTCATTTGACTGAGCGCCACCTGGTGATCTCGGTCATAACCGGTGTGACCATAGCAAATCTTGCAAACGGGCTGGGCGAAAGTCCCGCTCTCGTGAGAGCAATGCCTAACACCGCGATCGCAGTAGGTGAGTCGATAACATGCCTTTCATACAATGCTAGGTCTGAGGCCTACCGTGGGGTAGTTGAAGAGATCTTTAATACCGTGGGTGAACATCTTGAAATTAAAGAGGAACTCATGACCCCGGCAACCGCTTTAGCTGCTTGCGCAATTGCATTTTTTTTGAGAGCGATACGTGCTGCTACTCAAGGAGGTATTGAGATTGGCTTCCATCCTGAAGACGCTCTTCATATCTCAATCCAGGTGGCCAAGGGCGCAAGTTCGCTTCTTTCCAGGCCTGGAGCGCACCCCGAAAAAGAGATTGATAAAGTAACATCCCCGAGGGGCTGCACTATTGCAGGGCTCAATGAAATGGAACATCACGGGTTTAGTTCGGCGCTTATCAGAGGAATTAAGACCAGTGCCGAGAAAGCGGGCAGCCTTTACAAGAATGACTAATGAACATCTTTACACCGAGGCGGTAAATCTCCTCAAAGATCTCATCGCTATACCTTCGTTTAGTGGTTGTGAGGAGGGAACTGCATCAAGGATCGAAAAATTTCTTAATGGGCACGGTGTTCGTAGTATGCGCCGCCAAAACAATATCTGGGCATTTAACGAGCACTATGATCCTGGAAAGCCAACGGTATTGCTTAATTCACACCATGACACCGTAAAGCCAAATACAGGCTTCAGGCTCGATCCGTTTAAACCCCTTGAACTCGATGGCAGGTTGTACGGCCTTGGAAGCAACGATGCGGGGGGAGCCCTCGTTAGCCTTATCGTGACGTTTTTGCACTTTCATCCAGCGGCTGACCTTAACTACAACCTAGTGCTGGCCGCAACCGGCGAGGAAGAAATATCTGGCCGTGGAGGGCTTGAAAGCGTACTTCCCTTACTTGGCGACCTTGACTTTGCAGTGGTCGGAGAGCCAACCGGAATGGAACTTGCCATTGCCGAAAAAGGGCTAATGGTACTGGACGTTGTTGTGCAAGGTAAAGCGGGCCATGCTGCACGGGATGAAGGAGAGAATGCTATCTATAAGGCCATTCCAATCATTAACTGGTTCAAAACGTATCAATTTGAACGGTTGTCAGACCTCTTTGGCCCTGTAAAAATGACGGTGACAATTATTGAGGCCGGCAGTCAGCATAATGTCATCCCTGAGACATGTAAGCTAACCGTTGATGTGCGTGTCACCGATGTGTATACCCACGAGGAAATCCTTAACATTATAAATGCCGGGTGCAGTGCCCAGGTGGTACCCCGGTCAACACGTTTAAAACCTTCGAGCATTTCTCGCGACCACCCGCTGGTAAAGGCAGGTATTGCGCTTGGTCGAAAAACGTATGGAAGCCCCACCACTTCTGATCAGGCGCTTCTTTCTATTCCGTCTTTAAAAATAGGCCCTGGAGATTCGGCCCGTTCACATACTGCCGACGAATTCATTTATCTCGCCGAGATCAGTGAAGGCATTAGGATTTATATACAAATGTTTACAGATCTTTTAGCTGGAAAAGAATGAAGCTTTGGGAAAAGGGGGTATTGAGCTCTGAACGTGTACAGGACTTTACTGCCGGGAAGGACCGCTTGCTGGATCTTAGGCTTGCCCAGGCAGACATTGAAGGTACGATGGCCCATGCCCGTATGCTGGAAAGCATAGGCTTGCTAACCTATGACGAGCTTGGCAGGCTAGGAACAGAACTTGAATCGCTGCATAGGCTTGCGTTTGAGGGGAAATTGGTTATTGAGAGCGGTGTGGAAGATATCCATTCCCAAATAGAAATTATGCTGACCCATAAACTGGGGGATACCGGAAAGCGTATTCATGCTGGCCGCTCGCGCAATGATCAGGTGCTTACTGATATGAAGATCTATTTCCGAGCCGCTCTAAGGGAAGTGATTGATAGGACCGCTGCTCTGGCTTACCAGCTCCTTGAGCTTAGCGAGCTAAATAAAACTCTTTTGCTTCCCGGATATACCCACTTTCAGGTCGCGATGCCGTCAAGCTTTGGGCTGTGGTTTGGTTGCTATGCCGAAAGCCTTACCGACGACCTTGACATTATGGAGGCTGCCGTGCGAATGGCCAACCGAAACCCGCTTGGTTCGGCTGCAGGCTACGGTACATCGCTTTCGATAAACCGCGCAATGACAACCAGGCTGCTCGGCTTCAGTGACATGCATCATAATGTGGTTTATGCACAGATGGCACGCGGTAAGACCGAGCTTATTGTCTCTGAGGCATTGGCATCGATCGCGGGCACCCTGGCAAAAATGGCCAGTGACGTTTGTTTATACATGAGCCAGGATCTCGGGTTTGTTTCGCTGCCCGACCACTTTACTACCGGTTCCAGCATTATGCCGCATAAAAAAAACCCTGATGCTTTTGAGCTCATACGCGGCCGGTCCAACCAGATCCAGTCTATACCTTCGCAGGTCATGCTGGTCCTGGCGAATTTGCCATCAGGATATCACCGGGATCTCCAGCTGCTTAAAGAGATTCTGTTCCCGGCATTTGATAGTCTTAATTACAGCCTTGAAATGGCCTCCCTGCTTTTGCCAGCTCTTATTCTCACCAAGGACATTCTTGAGCGTGACAAATACAACAACCTTTTTAGCGTTGACGCTGTAAATGCGCTTTTGACAAGGGGGGTGCCTTTTAGAGAAGCCTATCAGATGGTTGCGGCCGAAATCGAAGCCGGCAATTTTAAGCCCACGAAAAATCTGGCACATTCTCATGAAGGCAGTATGGGAAACCTTCACAATGAGGAGATCAGGATGAACCTTAGGGATAAGCTAAACAGGTTCGAAAAGGAACACTTTGAATGCATTGATCTGGCGATCGCAAATTTATTTGTAATTTCGAAGCCCTAATATTTTGGGTCTGTAAACAAAATTGAGATGGTGATTTCCCATATGGCCGGGGGCCTGGTAAGTTCAGAAATAATTAAGATCGCTTCTGAAGTCAATGAGCTTAAAAAACAGGGTAAAGTCATCAGTAACTTAACGATCGGCGACTTTGACCCTTCACATTATCCTATTCCTGAAGAGCTACGCGATAAAATTACCCTCGCTTATAAAAAAGGATTCACCAACTATCCCCCTGCGAATGGCGTTCAGGTCCTACGGGACGCGTTAAGCCAGTTTACGCAGTTACGTCATAAACTGCTTTACCCAGCGACTGACTTCCTTATCAGCGGCGGCTCAAGGCCGCTCATCTTCGCGGCATATCTTACACTTGTGGATAAAGGTGATAAGGTAGTATATCCTGTTCCAAGCTGGAATAACAACCATTATTGCCATTTCACTGGAGCTGAACAGATCACTGTTCAAACCCATGCCGAGAATAACTTCATGCCTTCGGCCGCAGAGCTTGCCCCCCACCTTAAAGGAGCGACACTGCTTGCGCTTTGTTCGCCGCTTAACCCTACAGGTACTATGTTCACGGCCGCATCTCTTGGTAAGATTTGTGACCTTGTTCTAGAAGAGAACTCTACGCGTAAACCCGGTCAAAAACCCCTTTACGTTCTTTATGACCAAATATATTCCCTGCTTACTTTCGGTAATCATGAGCATGTGGACCCCGTTTCGCTTCGTCCTGAAATGCGGGCCTATACAATCTTTATTGATGGGGCTAGTAAAGGATTTGCGTCAACCGGTGTACGTGTTGGCTGGGGCTTTGGGCCACCGGAGATCGTATCGAAGATGCGGTCAATTCTGAGCCATGTTGGTGCATGGGCACCTACGCCCGAACAAAATGCGATGGCCTCGTTCCTCAACGACAGTGACGGCGTTGATACCTTTCTTCATGATTTTCGGTTTAAAGTTCGACGCAGCCTTGATACTCTGTATAAAGGTATACGTGCGCTTAAGTCCGAAGGCTTCCCGGTCGACGTGATAGAACCCATGGGTGCCATCTATCTGACACTAAAAATCGACATTCAGGGCCGTAAAACTCCCGAAGGTGAAGGGTTGCAAAACGCCATGGATGTGAACACTTATCTGATCGAAAAAGCGGGTCTCGCTTTAGTTCCTTTCTCGGCTTTTGGAGCCTCTGATACAAGCGCCTGGTACAGAGCGTCGGTAGGCGGGTGTTCGTTTTCAGACATCGAGTCTCTGCTTCCCCGCCTCAAAGCAGCTATACAAAAGCTGATCTAGTGTCTTCTTTCTATAAGTCGGCTTCTGACTCAGTCGGCAGAGTTAAAGGAGAGCAGAAAGAGATACCACATGTTAGTTAGACGGTCCAGTGTAAGACGTTGTACTGTCTGCAAATCCGGTGACTTTGTTTCTGCTGATTAGATTGCTTGACGCAGGAAAATCGTATGACGACCAATGAGTGGAAATACCGACGGATTGCGGAAATTGAGTAATGTCATTCTCCGTGTGCACTTCATTCCCCTGAATTATCCAATTAGAGCCTCCCTCATCGGAAATGCCAACTGCACAATTCTTCATGTCCAGTTTGTTGTCCCATACAGAGCAGTCGTTATTGCTCATTGAGCGTATGCCATATACCGCATTAGCCTTGATGGAATTATTTGTAATCTTTATATGATTGGAGCCCGCTTCATCTAATAATACTCCAATTGAATTATCAGAGTCTATTATGTTTCCATCGATGCTAACATCATGAATTGGCATTGAAGGGTAGTCAGTGACCCGGATCCCTGCTTTTCCATTATTGACACTCACGAAATTGCTTCTAATAAGCCCACTTGCACAAGTATAAAACAAAGTAATAGAGCCATAATTGCAATTTTTAGACTTGTTTCCCAGTACATCAAAGTTTGTGCCTCCTTCTAAGTCGATTCCAACATCGCCTGCTCCGTCTATTGAGTTGTACTTGATTCGGATATCATCTACATTAGTGCCCAGAATACCTGCTTCGCCGCTGTTTGTGATTTGACATTCCGCTATATCAATGTCTCTTATGCCAGCACCAGGAGATACACGGGCATCACCGCCCCAAGCTTCAACACCACTGCCGCAATTCGAAACAACGCATTTTCGTACATTGCAGTGAGAACTTGAAGATAAAACAACCCCTTGGGCTTTGAAGTTGCTGGATGTGATGCTTTCTACCGTCACGTTTTGTTTTTTCCAAACTATAACACCGAATCTTAAACTCGGGTGGTTAGAACCGTCTATTTTGAAATCTTTGATGTATACATTATTAGCGGCAATATCAATAACGGACAAGGGTGTTGAACTTTTACTAACTTTAATTTCAGCGCCGCTCCCGTCAAGAGCACAGTAATCAGACGACACCACCAAACCGTCGACAACATACACTCCCGGTAAAAACACTAGCCTGGTACGATTTGCATGCCGCAAAAATTCATTAATGGTATAGGTGTTGTTAAAAATGCCATCGCCAATTAAGCCTATGTTGTCGCTTGTTACAACTTTATAGGTTGATATATCTTCTTGGACTTGATAATCACTACTTTGAGCAGCTAGCTGTGTAGTGGAGAGATTGCCTGGCGCAATTGGATTAGCAACTTTTTGGCAAGAAGAGGTTAGATTTGCGACAAGGACGCTTAGGATCGCTATGCGTCCCTGAAAGGAAAGCTTGTGATTCATGTAGTTAAGTTAAGGGGTAAAGCTCTATAACGTAGCTTTCAGGTGACAATTGCCCTGCTATTAATTTTTTTGACAAATCGAATTCTTAGAGAGGAGGAGGCTATACTTAGACGGGTTGTGCTGTTCTGATACAAGTGCTTGGTACAGAGCATGGGGAGGCGGGTGTTTGTTTTCAGACACCGAATCGTTGCTTCCCCGGCTCAAAGCTACTGTGCAAAAGCTGATCTAATGTCTTATTTTCCGCGAGTCGGCTTGTAACCTAGTCGGCAAAGTTAAAGGACCCTAGTCATGTTTTTTAAATCGGGTTTAAATCCGACGTTGCTTTTTGGAGCTAGCGGGATAAACTGATTAGTTTTAGGTAGGGAATACTTTCCGTTATTTAGCTTGAGATTCGTTGACTTCTTTCGACCGCTGTTTTGATAAAGACTTTCCAGGGTATTTTTAGAGTACTCATTCTCGGGTTTCTGTAGATCCCCCCATGAATCCTCAAGTATAGATGCGTCATAGCCAAAAATGGTGTTGCCAATAACGTGGTTATTCATTGCAGGATGTTTGTTGGAGCTCCAATAAATGAATATCCCTTTGCTGGCTTCTTTTTGGTCAGCAGATGAAACGTTCGTTATATGATTGTCAGTTAAGTGCCAACTATCGCCGCCTTCATTGCTAACGCCAAATGACGCATTTTGAAGATTTATTCGATTAGCGATAACATCAATCGAATCACAACTAATCGCCCGTAACCCAGAGGTTCCCTTTCCCGAAATTAGGTTATCTCTAAAAATAATTTGGCTGGCTGCCCGTTCGTCTAGATGGATCCCCTGGCAATTATTGCCTGTGATCACATTCTTACTGACAACCACATGTCTGATAACGTAATTGGAATTAAAAAATTTAATGCCAATTTGATTGCTATAAGGGTGTGCGCGGTTTTGGAATATTTTAATGTTATGACTCCCATAAAATAGGCTAATGCATCCATTCTTACAATTTGAAGCACTATTATCTGAAATAATAGAATTGGCGCAACCTTCCAGATCCAGGCCTACATCGAGGCAGTTATAAACATCATTGTTCTTAAATTGGATTCTGGTACCCATACTTCCCCATATTCCACCTTCGGCCATGTCATGAACCCTGCATGATTTAACGACAATGTCAGATACGCCAGAGCCGGTATGAAATTTAGCATCGCCTCCCCAGAATTGTATTCCATTATAGCAATGGGAAACATCACAGTCGCTAATAAAAATTTTGTTTGAGGAGCTAATGTCAATGCCATGGTAACCTATATTTTTTATTTTAAGCGCTGTAAGCGTTACGTTCTCCGCATTGATAATTTTTATTCCGGCTTTAAGTGAATCATTTTTCGAACCATCAAGTGTTAAATTTTTAACTCGGCAGTTCCTAGCTTTTATCACTATTACTCCTTGAGACAAAGCGGTTGCGGCAGGCTTAAATAAAGTATTATTACCCGATATTGTTATACCTGGATTCGTTATTGAGATATTATCAAATACGTAAGTTCCTTTCCTAAATGCTATTTCCACATTTGAATGAGAAGCTAAATATTCATTCATGATCTTTGAGTTATCAGATGATACATCAGCCTTTAACCCTATTGTTTCTGCTTGCACAACACTATTTACGGCTTGTCCTCGAACATGAGACTCCACGATCAAACATGTCATTAAAAAGATCGAAAGGCGCAATACCTTATACATATGCCGTTAACAATTGGACTGGTTGATCCCTAGCTTCAACAGTGTAGAAAAAGATTAAGAAGATGAGATTGAGAGGAAATACTACCATTACCGGGATAAAGCAGGCTTCAATGAGAAATAGAATCATATAGACCTCAGCATACGACTTATCCTTTCTAATAATCAGTTTGTATACGTACCATGCTATGAGCGCTATAAAAATGGGTGACAATGGAGTGTAGTTGTAAAAGAAGCCAATGTACCACGTTTCATGAAAAACGTATATATGTTCAAAATAAGGGAATAATGAGAAAGAGAAGTTCATTTTTGCATGTTCCTCCATTGATCCCTGTTTTTGGGACAAAGTCGTGGTCAGGTAGTCTGTTATAGGCTCAGCATACAGAATAAGAGCAACGAATGTTATGAGACCTCCCGCAATGAGAACATATTTCAGGTGCTTTCGAACTTTGAAGCCGTGAATCCCCCAGAGACAAATCGCTATTGAGAGATTGAAATAGGCACTAAACGATATCGTATAATACACACAGAGAACTAGCAATGCAAAAAGAACCCACTTTTTTTTCTCTAAGGCGCAGTAGGCCAGAAAAGAGCAAAACAATCCATAGCCATTAGGATCATCCCATAATCCGCCAAAGCGTATATACTCCTCACCATATGCCAATGCTGTCAACCGTCCAGTTAAATAAAAGTTACCAATGACATACACGTCACTTAAAATCGTGACTATTGTGATGATCTCGAAATAACGCTCGAAAAACGTTGACAATTGGTACTTAATATCTTCTGAAAGGTATATAATTGGCACTAGAATTATAAACCAGGCAAGATAAGTCAGGTCCCACGTATTCGGAACTCCGTTTCCTGCCCAGATCAGGTTTATACATAGAGTCCAAAATAAAAATATGTATAAAACATTGATAGTGAAGCCTTTATACCAATAAAACTTGGATTGTAAATATAGTACGATTAGAATTGCTCCTATGATTCCATACTTCGCAACTTTCCAAACAGTGGGAGTATCTGAATACGTCGGTGAAGTCCCAGAGTCATTGTACATAAAAATGTACCTGTGAAAGTTATAAAGGAGAACGACCGCAAACAGAGCGATAAAGAGGGATTCATACGAAATTCGTTTCATCGGTGAAACAAGTTTTAATGTCAGACGTGAGTATAATACCCCTGGCCATCATCTCGAATAGTTTTGCGCTTTTCTTTAATGTTCATGCCATTTAAAATTACTTGAACATTTTTTAGTTTGCGACTATTCATAAGGTCGACAAGCATAGCAAGATGTCTCTTCTCTGTGTAGTTTTCCCTTACTAGGTACAAAGTAATATCTGCAAACTGCCCAAGTATTAATGCATCAGAGACCACTCCCGCAGGGGCAGTGTCGATCAAAATATATTGAAAGTTTTCACGCAGGTAGGATAACAAAAGCTCCATCTTGGGATGTGAAAGAAGTTCAGATGGGTTACCAGGTATAGGTCCCGATGAAATTATAAAGCAGTTGTCGTGTAGTCCAGACGGTCTGATCAATGAGGACGGGTCGACATTCGAGTTTATGTAGGAGCTTAGTCCATCATCCGGATTCAAGCCAAGTTTTTCACGTAGCTTTGGTTTGCGGAGATCCATCTCGAGAAGTACGATCCTTTTGGACGCTAGAGCGAGCGTCATACCTAAATTAAGTGTCATGAAAGTCTTGCCTTCACCAGTGCGGCTGGATGTGATTAGTATGACTTTGGAACCTTCTTGAGGACTTGCGAACTGGAGATTTGTTCTTAACGCCCTAAATTCTTCTGAAATTAGTGTTCGACTATCTCTTCGAATCACTATTTCAGAGGAGCCGCCACTTTGAACGATTTCACCCAGCAGTTTAGATTTCGTAGCCTCTTCTATTTCAACGATGTTTTTTACTTTTTCATTCAGCGAATCTAGAACTCTACTCATTCCAATTGATACTGCAATACCCGCGACAAGTCCTAAAACCATAATCAAAGCTTTCTGTGGCTTAAAAGGCTTAAGATCGCTGGTTGCCGGGTCGATAATGCGTGCGCCAGAGGTTGTCGCAATCTTTGCAATCGCGGTTTCTTCTTTCTTCTGCAAAAGATACACGTATAGCTGTTCCTTTAGTGCCTGTTGCCTTGAGAAATCCAAGGAGATACGCTGTTGACCAGGAATTTGGCGAATATTGGATTTTACAGAGTTAGATTGTGCTGTAAGCTGATTAAGGCTAATTTGTAGGCCCTTCCGGAAGATTGAAAGGGATTGAAGAAGTGCGGTTTTTGCAGTTTCAATTTGAACATCTGCATTTTTCGCAATCGGATTATCATCCTGATAAGACAATGTGAGCCTTTGACGACCCTGAAGCAACTCGTTATACCTGGCAATTGCAGACACGAGATTAGGTTCATTTTGAATGGCCACAGAAGCAGGAAGCAAATGATTATCACTTGAGCTAAGGGCATTTTGAAGATCTGTAATGACCGAAAGTTGAACTTTAACCTGGTTTAAACGATCAGTTTGATTTCCTGCCGTGTTAATTAAAGAGACCGATTGACTTTGGAGATCTGATATACTATTTTGACGTTTGTACTGCTCAGTTTGTCCTTCAATTGCGGCGAGTTCCCGTTCGACGCCCCTTACGCGGTCTGTGATGAAATTTAATGCGCTATCATCGGATTTTATCTTATTTTCAAGATTTTGACGAAGATAGGTGTCCATTAGCTCATTCAATATCTTCTCGCCCTTTTTAGGGTTTGAATAATCTAATGTTAGATCAATAGCCGTGGCGTTTTTATCAGACAACTTAACATCAAGCTTTTTGGCGAGATTTTCGACTTCGGCTTCCTTGCTTACAACTTCTACTTCAAATTTTTGACCAGGGATAAATGTATTCTTTGAGCCGAACATAAAATTATAGTCTGTGAAATGGATACTCACGTTTTTGCGTGCGACTTTAGTTTCCCCTTGGCCACGAACCACTAATTTCCCACCGCTTATGGTTTCAATCTTGAAAAGCACATAACCTGCTGTTTCATCCCGTGGCCTTATATCGACAATAAATGGCGCGTCATCGTAGATTTCTTTTTTCGAAAGACCATTAACCTTATATATGATGACGTTAAGATCCATACTGTTAACTACACTTGCCAGTAATGTGTTTGTCTTAAGAACTTGTATTTCATTATCTGCTGAGCTCGAAGCGCCCTGGTCATTGAATGCACCGGTTAGTCCGGTCCCTAAAGCCTTTGTTACCTGCTTGCTTTTGAGGTCGTCAACTAAAATTTTACTCTTGATCTTCCATTCCGGTAGTGACGTAAGGATATACAGATACGAAAGCACCAGACATATTATTATACAAACTATGTAGACAAACCGGTGTGTGGAAACACTTTCTAAAATTTCATTTGATCCGATTGTACGGTTGTCATTTTGAAGGGGGTAATCTTTATATGATTGTATGTTATTTGTCATTGAATTACCTTTTGGCGTAACTGAGGATCACAACGATTAATGTAATCAGTGAGGTACCTACCGTTAGATAAATTTGGGTATTTGGATTGTTCGCAGCAGCTTTCCTTTTGCTGGCTTCAACGAACACAACATCATTTTGCTTCAGATACATATACGGCGAGCTTAATATTCTCGTGTTTTTGAGATTAAGTCTATAAGCTTCCCGGCTGCCGTCTGGCTTGACCCGCATAAGCAAAACGTTGTCTTTTCGCCCGTAAACAGTCATGTCACCGGCAAATCCAAGTGCGTCCAGGATTGTTGCGCGTTCGTTAGGTATGATGTAGCTTGCTGGTCTATTGACCTCGCCTAACACAGTCACCTTAAAGTTCGCATAACGAACGTTGATTGTTGGTTGACGATAAAATTGAATTGCTTTTTGCCTTACTGTTTCTCTTGCTTCAGCGGTGGTTAGATTGAGGACTCTTACTTTTCCTAAAATAGGCAATTCAACGATTCCGTCCTTGCTAACCAGATAGCCAGAAGTGACGGTTTGGTACGGAGAGCTCTCAACAGGATTGGCTAAAGCCGTACTGGGCGAATTGCCAGTGTTTATTGAAAGTGTTGCAGTTGGGTCAGTTTCGTGTATCGTGATGAACAAAATATCGTCTGGCTGGATCTTCGGTTCAGTGAAGTTTACTCGTTGTAGTCTTGTGACGGCAGCTGTATCTGGAATGTTTTCGAAGTACTTAAGCCGTTTGACTGTGTTACATGATAAAAGAAAACTTGATAAGATAACTAATAAAGTGATTATCATCTGTAAATAACGCATCAAATTAAGGTTAATGTGTTCCCAAAGCTAAGATTTTAGCGCGAAAAGGGAAAAAAACCTGAGCCATTTCTTACAGATGCAGTCAGTGTTTCTTAAGGAGAAATACTCTCTGGCTTGAACGTCTATTTAGTTAAAAGCATGGACATTAACATGCAACTTTGCGAAAAACTCCCTTACTCATCGTCCATTCGGCGGCCTATGGGCCGCCTTGTTCAGATCTGTCATGGCCTTGAAACTTATTAACCGCCTGTATTGTCTGAGACAGCTACGGTGAAACCTGTGATCACATTGCCCGATGCCACATTCTTGATGGGTTGTTGCTGGGGGGACTTATAGATAAATAAGCCGCTGCTTTGATCTCCAGAATTGCTGGTAGGTGTGTTATGCAGCGTGTTTGATATAATGTTCCAATAAGATCCTCCTTCATTGCCTATTCCGTGATGGCAATTTGATAATATAAATGAATTGCTTACAATCTGGATGGAGTCATTGGAAATTGATCGCAGTCCTTGTGCTGATTGGCCACTCACTGTGTTATATTTGATTCGGACGTTACTTGCGGTTCGTTGTTCAATAAGAAACGCCATTGAATAATTCGCCTGAATTGAATTGCTGTCAATCTCAATGTCTGAATGGTTCCATTTTGACGTGAAAAGCCTTACTCCATACTGGTCGTTGCCGGTCTTGACTTGATTGCTGGCGATAGCGATACGATGACAACCAAAAAATAAGGAGATACAGCCGTTAGTACAGTCTGACACTACATTGTTCCTTATTTGGGAATCATCGCAACCTTCAAGATCAAGCCCTACGTCACCACATTTAGTCACGTTATTATTTGTCAAAGATATATTACGTCCCATTGAACCCCAAATACCACCTGTCTCAATGTTGAAAACTGTATTTCCCGATATACTTAGATTATTCACCTGAGTGCCAGCATGATATTGTGAATCGCCCCCCCAAAACTGTATTCCAGTATTTGCGTTTGAAACCGTACTGTTGTAAACGTTAACATTGTCGGAGTTGCTTATGTCAATTCCAAAGGCCGGGAAGTTTCTAACTGTTACACCATTTAATTCGACATCTTTAGTACCATGGATTTCTATCCCTGCATTCTGTTGAGTTCCCGAAGAACCGTCCAGCACAAGCTGGGACAATCTGATTCTTTTCCCTTGTATCAGAATGAGGTTTCCTGATTTCTGGGTTGCGTTCGAAGTTATCTGTGATCCGTTTCCATCAATCGAGAGACTATCAGTCATAACTTCAACTGGATCGAGGACATAATCTCCTTTTTCAAGGACGATTCGAGTGCTTCTGTGATGAAGCATATATTCATTCAGCTTTGAGCCGTTGTTATATTTTCCATCTCCAATAAGACCCAGATCTCCACTCGTAACTACTTTGTAGTTGTCAGTGGCAGGCGACTGGACGACAACCTGTTTTGAAATTGGAGCGATTGGTGTAAGAAGGGTCACTGTTTTCGTACATGAGGTGGTTAACATTGCAAGTTTTAGAACAAGCAACAGGGAAAGAGCAAACCTTGCTGGTGAATTTCGATTAGAAGACTGCATAGATCAGGGGGTTTATGTAACGATTTTATTACGTTAACTACCTTCAATATGTTCCTCTTTTTTAGTGAGGCCTGATAGAAGAACTTAAGGACGGGTCTGAGATAATCAGGCCCCTTCCCTCGAATGTGGCAAAGAAGCCTTCCAGGGGCTGTTGTCCCAACAGTCTCCCATTCGGGACATACTTGACACGTTAATCTTCCGTAAGCATAGATCCATCACGGCCGCCAGATACAGCCAGCCTTCCCCGGTGGCGATGTAGGTGAAGTCAGCCAGGCAAACGGTGTTTATAGCTTGGAGGGAAAAGTTTCTATCCAGCACAATATCAGAGATGCTTAGAGCATGATCCAAGTAGTGGTCACCGTGTAAGGTTTGCGGTGAACGGTTTTAAGACTCAGTTCCTGCACAATCCGGCTCACATAGCTCCGGCTGCAGGCGACCTGCTGTTCCTTCAAATGCTGATAAATGCGCATTGGACTGTAACGCGTCTTTTACTTCCGAAACACGGTGGAGACGGGACCGACAAGCGGTTTTTTGGGGCTAGGCGTTTTCTGTTCCGGCCGCAAAGCCACTCGTAGAAGCTGTTCGAGCTAATTTTTCCAAGCTCTACCAGAAGTTATTTCGTTGATTGAAACCTTTTCTTAAATTACCTCGTTACTACAACGGTGTACAGTAGTTTATTTCGCCCCCGGAATACGTTAGACTCCTAAACCTTGTTTCGAGTACTCTCCTAAGTCTATTATGAAAAGAAAATTTGACCTTGCTTTCACCGGGGGCGGCATTTCAACCACCTACACTCTTGTCCATTTTCTAGAATCTCTTGAAGAGGCTCATCAAACTGCCGTTGGCTACAAAGTCCCTGCCGCTATATCCATCGTTGTCATTGAGAGATATGAACATCTTTTTACCGGAATTCCGTATGGTAAGGCGAGTACCGAAACCGCCCTTATAATAACACCTCTGCGGGACTTTCTTCCAGAGACCGAGAAGCATGAGTTTATCGTGTGGCTTGAGGCGAACCAAGACCGCCTTATGCGACGTCACTGCGTATCTATACAGACTGGCGATCCGTTATTAAGGAATATCATCAGCGAATGGTATACCGAAAACGCCGCTGCGGTTAACAGCAATCAATGGGATGACCTTTGCGTTCCCAGACGCTGGTTCGGCGAGTATATCACAGAACGGGTGAAGAAAGCAATCTCTCGCTGTACCGACTTAGATTTAATAAATTTTGAAACGATACGTGCAGAGGTTGTGGGAGTGACCCGATCGTCTCAAGATAACTTTGAGCTTTCTCTCAGGGAAAACGACGGCCAGATCAGCGAATTGATTTCAAAACACCTTGTTCTTGCAATCGGAAGTCCCCCCCGGTGTAAGATAGAGCCGTTTCTTGAGGCTGTCGATGCTGCTTATAGAAATGATTTTTCATTGATTGAGGACGTCTACTCACCAGATTTCAGTTCGTCTTTGGAGAGAATATCAAACCAGCATTCAGAAGGTAAAGACATAGAACGAAAGAACGTTCTGATTGTTGGCTCGAATGCAAGTGCTTTAGAAGTCATCTATCATTTGCGGTCAGACCTGGATAGAATAAGTGAGCTTTTAATTTTATCTCCTGACGCCAGTCTTCCAATGTTAATTGGCCCTGTCCAAAAGGACATAACCGTTCCATCTGTAAACGTGGATCTATTAAGAGAGGCAGCAGACAAAGGCATACTCACCGCAGAGCAGCTGTATATTGCGATCGCTGAAGATACAGCCAATGCTAAAGTCGCCGGCTACAATATCTCTGACATCAACGCTCAAGTAAGTCGCATTATGGCCGGCTATTTAGCCCAGCTATCGCTAGAAGAACAGCTCGTTTATTTTGAGCGGTATGGCATGAAGACCACCAGGATGATGCGCAGGGCGGCTAAAGAATATCGTCTTCCCCTCGACGATCTAATGACGAAGGGTAAGCTTAAACTCATAGCCGGTCGTTATAAATCGATGTTTACAGATAACACCGGGAACTTAGGCGTTCTTTATCACGACACTGATAGAAAGGAAATAAAACTGGACGCCAGTCACATTTCGGTTATAGTTAATTGCACAGGATCGGAGCCACTTAATCAGACAAGTTCATCGGTCATTAATTCCCTTGTATCGGCGGGCCTGGCTAAAGTGACCGGTAACCTTTTAGGCCTGGTCGTCAATGACGCTTTCGAGGCCTGTGAAAATCTTTTCGTGATGGGCCCCTTGCTTGCCGGAAACATTAATAAAGCGATTAACTCTTGGCACGTTGAAAGCGCGGGCCGCATTTCGCTGCTGGCACAGCCACTCGCTCTACGCTTAAGGGAGAGGTTGTTTCCCAATGAACTGCCGTTGGTTAACCAGGGCTCTGCTTCGTACAAAAAAGTGTTATGAGCAGAGATAGAGATATCGGCTTACCTTTAGGAACCTTTGAGGCCGCCAGCAGTTCCAGTAATACTATGCGAATCCTTTTTCTCTCAAACATGCAAAAAGTTTCAGGTGGAGAGTTTTTCCTGGAAAGATTTCTCCATGAGCTCGACAAAGAATTCACTTTCCATGTTGCCTTACCTGAAGGGGTATTCGCCGAAAGGTTAAGAGAAAATGGTTTTAAGATATTTATAAACCGCGAGGTTGGCCGCCTAAACAGGGAGCAGGGTTTTATGAATCCCCTTTACCTTAAACAATTAGTAAACTGGGTTTCTGAAACGTCTAAGTTTGTCAGGACCCAAAATACTGATCTGATCGTTGCCAACAGTTTCGGAATGGCCTTGCATGCCTCCCTTCTTTCGTTTATGACCAGGCGAAAATTTATGTGGTTCCATTTGCACCCCATTATGCAGGCAGGTACTAAGAGTGGGTTGATTGCACGATTTTTATCGTTCCGTTCTTCAGGTATCGCCTGTTGTTCCAAGGCAGTGATGACTTCCCTCATATCTTGCGGCGTCCCTGCTTCCAAGCTTCTGGTCACTTACACTGGGGTCAATACCAATATTTTTGATGAAACCTCCACGCTTGCGAAAATTAGTTCGCCTTCGGATCAGGAGGGATCTTTACTAGATCTTTATTCTAGGCTTGGCCGAAAAATACACCTCGCGCTTATCTGTGTGCTCGTTCCATGGAAAGGACACCGGTATTTAATAGAAGCGATAAATCAGATTCCACAAGAGCTTAAAGGTACTTTGAGTGTTGATATGCTAGGAGGGATAATAAATGACTCACCCCCCATTATTGCTTATAAGTTGGAGCTTGAAGGAATGCTTATCCGCTACAAACTAAATGACACGGTGCGATTCGTCAATTTCAAGCCAGACCTAAAGCAGTATTACCTTGATATTGATTTTCTGTTGAGCTGCAGCCAGGAGCCTGAACCGATGGGCAACACAATCATCGAGGCTATGGCTTATTCTAAGATCGCAATTGTAACGAACCACGGTGGGCCGCTGGAATTAGTCGATAATGATGTTACAGGGTTTGTGGTTGATCATAAAGATCCTCAAAGCCTTACAAACATCATTGTCGAAGTCTGTACGAAAATGAGGGTTTCTGAACTTATTCTGATGCAGCAGAAGGCAAGGGAAAAAGCGGTCTCAGAATTTGACATTAGAGAGACATCACGAACACTAGAGAGAAGGTTTCACGAGGTGATGTCATAAAGATGCATATTGAGGTCATTTTTGACTAGGTCAATTAGGAATAGACTTCTTCAACACTGCGCTTGTCTTCTTTCCGAAAAGAAAAAGACTTTTTAAGAAGGTCATCAAGCTGCTGTTTGTACGTTGGAAATAAAAAAAGTTCTGCAAGAAAGCGGTGCGATGGCCTCGGTATTGAGAATAAACCTTGATCATGGTATAATGATGCCGGTTCATTACTTTTCGGCTTAACTCCCCAGAGACTGATTTAAGGCCCATAAAAAAGCACCTTATCTCAAATACGTTTGTTTCAAACCGTATTTGTTTTAGCGCATCATTCATATGCGAGGCAGAAACGGCAAGCACCCGGTAAACTCCAAGCGGTTCGGGTACATACGCCAATTTTTTATTCATCGCAATATGAAGCCACAAAGGATAGTCGTACATGAGCCAGCCGGCGATCATACTGCCTACTGAGTCTAGCGCATCATGTACATCCTTTGTTACAGCCATCGCGGTTAGGGTCATGACCGTATCTTCAAGGATCAATGAATTGTAACAATACCCAGTGGCGTAATTAACGCTTTTTTTGCGGTGGTAATTTTGTACCAGCATATTTGATTTTTGGAAATAGCGGTGGTACTCAGAGTGTACAAGTCCAACATCAGGATCGGCCTGAAACAAGGCAAGCTGCTTTTGAAGCTTTTGAGGATCACACCAATAGTCGTCACCATCCAGAAAAGCGACGTACTGCCCTCTACACAAATATGCGGTGGTAATAAGATTCTGGGCCATACCCAAGTTTTTATCGTGATTGAGGAGTCTTATAATTTCCGGGTATTCGGCTTTATATTCCTGAATAATAGCGCGGGTACCATCTTTTGAATGGTCCTCACCAATAACAACCTCCAACTTGAACTCTCCTTCCTGTTCCAGCACACTTTCGATCGCCTGTCTGATATACTTCTCGTGATTGTATGTTACCATACAAACACTGATAAGCGGCAAAGAATCAACAGGCATATTAGTATTTCGAGATAACGAATCTACAAGATATTCAATGGAATATCTTCGATGCTCTTTGGATAACTCTGGGCTCGTAGGAGCCCCCTGCAAATCATATCTATTTCAACTTCAGATATTTCATAGTAAAGAGGTAAACAAAGAATTCTCTTTGAGATATCCTCAGAAACCGGCATCGGCTGGTTGTCTATATAAGGCAATAGGTTAAGTGACGGATAGAAATAGCGTCTCGGAGTGACCAGGCTTAACGCTAGTTCCTTTACCGCTTCAAGTAACGCCTCCTCGCTTTTAAAAACAATTGGATAGTAGGCATAATTGAAGTCTGCATTGGAGGTATGCTTAATGTGCTGTACACGAAGGTCTTTCAGCTTTTTGTCGTAATAAAGGGACATTTTCTTCCGGGCCTCCAAAATAGAGTCGATATTATCAAGATTGCAAAGGCCCATAGCTGCGTGGAACTCAGAATTTTTTCCGTTGATACCAAGATTAAAATATTCTTCACGTCCATTGTGACCAAAATTGCGCATATGGAACACTTGCTTAGCGATTACAGGGTCGTTAGTCGCAATAGCTCCGCCTTCAATCGAATGGAAAAGCTTGGTTGAATGAAAACTGAACGTGGTTAGATCTCCGAAATTATTTACAGGCTTTCCTTTGTACTTTGACCCAAACGAATGAGCGCCATCATAGATGATCTTAAGTTTATGACGATCGGCGATTTTTTGAATCTTATCAATCTGACAAGGATTTCCAAATACGTGTGTTGCAATAATAGCTGTCGTCTTTTCGGTAATTGCCCCTTCAATAAGGTCAGGGTCCAGGGTAAATCCATACGGTTCGATATCGACAAATACAGGCTGGCAGGATTCCCAGACGATACTCGAGGTGGTTGCAACATAAGAAAAGGGGGTGGTGATCACCTCCCCTGTGACTCCTAGCGCTTTTATTGCGATCTGAAGAGCTATCGTTCCATTCGTAAGAAAAAAAACATGGTTTGCTTGCAAATACTCTTTCAAGCGCAATTCCAGTTCATTTACCAGAGGGCCGTTGTTAGTTAACCAATTGCGGTCCCAGATGCCTTTCAAGTATTCAACATACTTGCCGAATTCGGGAAGATTTGGTTTGGTTACATTAATCATGATTGGGGTGAATGTTTAATTAACTGGATAGAAGCAGTATAGGGGGATACTAGCTTACCAATTTAAAGAATTTTGTGTTAAGTTCGCTTCTAACTCATTTTTAAATGAAAATTGCCATCGTTCAGGACGAATTACTTCGTAGAGGTGGGGCAGAGCAGGTTGCGCTTAGCTTTCACCATGCCTATCCCGACGCTCCTATTTTTACCATTGCCTACAACGCTGGAGAAACGTATCCTGAGTTTAAAAGCTGTGATATAAGAACAAGCTGGCTTAATCCATATGCTCAAAAGTCCGAGACCTGGCGAAAACTCTTTTATCCCTTCGGAGTTTGGGCGATGCAGGCGCTTGACGTAACCGGTTACGATGTTGTGCTTCAATCAACCACATTTTGTGCAAAATACGTCAACATAGATAAGAAAGCCCTGGTTATCACATACTGTCATACACCTTTTAGGCTTGTTTTCAGAACAGACTCTTATGATGAGATATCCCAATCCGGCCGGTTGAAAAGACTTGCTTATAATTTAGTGATCGATCGGCTGCGAAAGATTGATCTTAAAGCTGCCGCACGTACCGATTTCTTTGTAACGAATGCCAGCGTGGTTGTTCCACGGATCGTTGCCGCTTACCATCCCAAGCACACGGTCGCTGTTATCCCGCCTGCAGTTAAAACTGAAAATTTTCATCCTGCTGTCGAAATTAGCGACTACTACTTGGTTGTTTCCCGATTTGAGCCGTATAAAAAGGTGGATCTTGTCATTGAAGCCTTCAACAGGATGCCAGGACGCAAACTCTTCATTGTCGGCAAGGGCACGGTCGAGCCGTTGCTTCGTTCACTTGCCGGCGAAAACATCCGTTTTTTTAAGGATCTAGATAAAGCGAGCCTCGGTTCGATCATGGCCGGCTGCAAAGCGCTCATTTTCCCTCAACTCGAAGACTTTGGTATAACTGCCTTGGAGATAAACGCATCGGGTCGCCCTGTAATCGCCTATGGAGAAGGTGGAGTGCTTGATACAATGGTTCCATATTCGGGCGATGCGTCAAAATCTACTGCAGTCTTCTTCGAATCTCAAACAGCAGAGTCACTGATGAGAGCTATTGATCTGTTTGAAACACTAAAGTTCGATCCAGATTTCATTCGGCGGAACGCTGAAAAATATTCGGAACAAGTCTTCATCACTAAAATTCAGGATCTCATTCGTAGCCGCCTTGAGGCACGAAATACAAATTTGGCCCGGGCCGAGCTTCCTGCAGGATCATGAAGTCAATGCTTTTTGATGCGCGCATGAAGCGGGACTCAGGAATTGGCGTTTATATCCAAAACTTGCTTCCAGAACTTCGAAAACATTTCAAGCTCACAATACTTGCCTCCGATGAAGCCGATATCCTAATGCCGGCCCCCATTTACAGCATCACTGAACAGGCGTCTTTTGCAAAAATAAAGGGCAGGTATGATTTAATGTGGTCGCCGCATTATAATGTCCCCATTTTTAATCCTGCACGAAAGAGTATTGTAACTATTCATGATGTGTTTCACCTGGCTTTCTTTAATCTATTGCCTTTAAAGCAAAAGCTTTACGCGCAAGTAATGCTTCGAAAAGCGGCCTCTTCCAACGTCATCTTTACGGTGTCTGAATTTTCACGGAACGAAATCAGTAAGTATCTTGGAATTCCGCTGCCTAAAATCAAGGTTGTCTATAACGGCATAGACGCGGCACATTTCTCAAAAAGCTATTCCGATAAGGAGACTACCAGCCTTCGAGAAAAATACCGGCTTGCCACTGACTATGTTTTATTTGTTGGAAATGTCAAACCACACAAAAATTTAAAAAATGCTTTGCTCGCGTTTAAAGCCTTTGTTCTTTCCAATTCCAATTCAGCGGCAGCAAATTTAAAATTCGTTATTGTTGGAAAACGAGATGGCTTTATAACCGGAGATCGGGCAATCGCGGCAATGTCGCATGAAGAGTTCTTCAAAGAAAGGGTAGACTTTACGGGTTGGGTACCTGACGAAGATCTCCCGTTTATCTACCAGCAAGCTAGAGTTTTCATGTTCACATCACTTTATGAAGGCTTTGGCTTTCCACCACTTGAAGCAATGGCTGCAGGCTGCCCGGTGATATCTTCAGATGCAGCCTGCATGCCTGAGATCTACGGAGATGCCGCGCTGTATTTTAATGCTTCAAGTGTGGAAGCGAGCACCAATGCTCTTGAAAAATTCTTTGATAGAACAACAAACGTTCCTGCACTCATTGAAAAGGGCCGGGAGCGCGCTGCAAGATTTACCTGGGAGAAGAGTAACCGTGAAGCTCTTGCTTACCTTCGCGAGCTTAATTTATTGTAACCGCGTAATAACTAACGTGCTATATTGGAGACTTTTCGCATAATACTCCTGCCCAGAGTAATGCTTTCAGAGTAGCCTATAGATAAAATATCGGCCAAAGAATATTTAAGGTATCTGCTGAGCATAAGATGCCCGAATATTATCCCGGCGAGGAAGGTAAAAATAGACGCCGCAGCTACAGATATGACGTTATGAAAAATAAATATACCTACAATATCGCCGGCCACGTTCACTGTGAGCATAATGAGTGTTTTGAGGAAGTTAAGATGCGGCTTATTAAGAATATCCAAAGTTATTCCCAGGAACTGATCAAGAGGAAGCAGGGCGGCATAAACCATGAACATCTTAAGGACCACTCCCGACTCGAGATATCCTTTACCAAATATAAATGTCACGATCAGGTCAGAGAACAAAAACATGGTGAGGATCAAAGGCAGCAAAAAGACGGTTAACGCCCCGGCATACTTTTTCATAATTTGTGCTACCTGGGGTAGCTCGTTCCGAGTCGCATGCACAGACATTGTGGGGAAGGCTGTTCCGGCAAAGCTCCGCACCGGGATAGATAGGACTTCAATGAGCTTTTGAGGAATATTATAGACGGCAACAGCGCGGGGGCCAAGAAACGCATTGATAATAAAGGTGTCTGAACCACGCAGCAGAAATGCGCTTACGCCGGTTCCCATGCTGTACTTACCAAAATTGAACAGTTTCGAGATATATTCCCGGTTGGTTGAAGTGACATGGCTCATCTTCGTGTAACGCGCTCCAACTGCAAATGCACTGGCCAGTATCAGGCTTGCCGAGTAGCTTATTAATATGTCGTCGAGGCCAACGTGGTCACTAAAATACATCACTCCGATAAACAGGATGAACGAGCCTTTTTCCATAATACGCAGGTACATGATCTTCTCAAACTGTTGTTCAGATTGAAGGAGCCAGGTGGCAAAGTAATACGGCAAGCTGCAGATAACGGTGAGCGAAAAATAACGCGTGAAGATAAGCCAGCCTTCATCCCGAATATAGTCTGACAAAAAATACAGGGGCGCATTCAAAGCGACAAACACAGCCGTAATGATGAACGCGATATACCAGGCTGCACCTATTATCTTTCCAGATTCGTCTACGGTTGCCCCTGCATGAAAACGAACTAAGGCAGATTGAATGATACCGCTTCTTATAGCCTCGACAAAACTAACCGCGGCAAGAAACAAAACCCAGTTACCAAGGACATTGGATTTAACAACCCGGTACAATAAAGCGGTTGATAAGAACTGCAAGGTTGCCATTGTAAGGTTTCCGGCAAGGGAAAGAATATTGCGTCTGTTCATGTAACCCCTTGGATGATGTGCAATGTTACAGCTTTTAAAGAGTGAACAAGAAAACGAAAAACTTCGTAGTTAGTTAATTTCGATTAATGAGTTAGTTTTGTGACTTAGTAAACGAATATCCTCATCCTGCAAAAAGCCGGTTTAGGTGTAATTAGATAGATTGCATGTGTCTTACACCTTCATATTGATTGTTTGAACGATGATCTACCGCTTCGCAAAACTGTATAAAGCAGCAAATCTCGGGCTCGACCTTCTTGTTCTCAATATGTCCATGATCATCGCGTATCTCATTAATGATAATTCGCATGATTTGTGGTACAGTAACAAACGGTATCTGCTCATTGTTATTTTTACTAATGGGCTTTGGCTGCTTTCTGCAAATTACTCTGGTCTATATGGCCACAAATTGTTTAAAGAGTCCACCGAGCTGCTCAGGGCTGTCCTTAAAACCTATATTGTCTGGGTCTTTCTTCTCTTCGTGATCATCATTGAAATACTAAGACCGGTATCCTTTCGTGTTAGCCTGGAGTTCCTCATGTATACTGCCGCGGCCTTTCTCTTCCTGTTGATCGGTAATAAGCTCCTATACGTTATCATTCGAAGAAACATCGGCATATCAAACATTCTTGGCTTTAAAGCAGTGATCGCCGGTGCCGGATCGGCCGGCCAGGATCTGTATAATTACATGATCCGGGAAAAATACTGCGGCTACCAGCCCATTGGGTTTTTTGATGATATACCTGGTAATGTTCCTCCTGACGCTCCTTATCTTGGCAGTTTGGAGGAGTGTATACCCTACGCTTCGGCCCATGGTATAGCCGATGTCTTCTGCGCCCTTCCGTCGCGGTATTCGGGAAAGATAAAAAAGCTTATGGACGAAGCAGACGATCATTTTGTACGCTTTAAGCTTATACCAGATTATCAAAACTTCCAGCATCGGGCGGTCAATCTCCAAAGCCTCGGTCACATACCGTTATTGAGCATAAGGCCCGAACCACTTGAAAACCTAACCGCACAGTTCCTAAAAAATCTTTTTGATATTGTGATCGCGCTAATTGCGATCGTGTTTGTCTTTAGCTGGCTGTTCCCGATCATGGCCATCCTGATAAAGCTTGAATCACCGGGCCCTGTATTTTTCGTTCAACTTCGTTCGGGCCGCAACAACAAGCCCTTTAAATGTTTCAAATTTCGAAGCATGCGCGTAAACAATGAAGCAAACAGCAAGATGGCGGTCAAAGGCGATTCGAGGGTAACGCCAATTGGTGCAATGATGCGAAAAACAAGCATTGACGAACTTCCCCAGTTTTTAAACGTTCTCATGGGTGACATGTCGGTTGTAGGCCCGAGGCCTCATATGCTTAAGATGACCGATGAGTACGCCGCACTTATCGAGAAATACATGGTGAGACATTTTCTTAAACCCGGCATTACCGGGTGGGCACAGGTCACAGGTCACAGAGGCGAGATTAAAAATCTTGAGGATATGGACTATCGTATACAGGCCGATATCTGGTATATGGAGAATTGGTCTGTGTTGCTGGACCTTAAAATCCTTTTTTTAACTTTTTGGAAGGTCATTGCTGGAGACAAAGCAGCCTATTAAGCTGGCCGGTTATAAATTTCATGTGTGCCTATCTCGTCCTAATTCCAACACTTATCGGTGACGAGCCGGCGACTTCCCTACTGCCGTCGCTGCTCCTCGAGTTAAATTCCCTCAGACACTTTATTGTAGAAAATGAAAAGGCAGCGCGGCGCTTTATCAAACAAGTGGGGGTGCAAACGCCACAAAAAGAATTGATCATTAAAGAGTATTCAAAACATTCGAACGAAGCACTCTCTGCTTACATGGAGCCCCTGCTTGCAGGACATAATGTGGGACTCATGTCAGATGCGGGCTGCCCCGGAGTTGCAGACCCAGGCGCTGAAATTGTTCGTGAAGCGCATAGGCAGGACATCAGAGTTTTACCTCGGGTAGGGGCCAGTTCGATCATTCTTGCTCTTATGGCTTCGGGTTTAAACGGGCAGTCATTTACATTCCATGGGTACATTCCCATAAACAAGCAGGAAAAACGGCAAAAGCTTAAAAAAATGGAAAGCGATTCTTTGAGGTTTAATCAAACGCAGATCTGGATCGAGACGCCCTTCCGAAATAACGCTCATGTTACCGACCTTTTCAACATGCTTTCGCCTACTACTCAGCTCTGTATAGCGGCTGGGTTAACGACTAATAGGGAATACATAAGTACCCGCCAGGTTAGAGATTGGCGGGCCAACTTACCAAACCTTGATAATATACCTGCAGTTTTCTTATTAAGTGCCTAATTGGACGGCTCCCTGTAAAGAAAGCCATAGTGTTACAGGAAAGGCCTCTTTTACAGCGCAGAGTACACCTTCTTGATACTAGGTCAAAATCCATTTGTCTTACCGAAAGGGAAAAACTATAATTAAGCAAGCAGTCAAAACGGTAGAAGAATTCGACAAAGTATTTTTTAACACGCTTCGAAAAAGTTGACGGCAATTCAATAAGCACTTGTTGAGTTTGCTTGATCAGTCTATCGGGTTACACGTTTGAGATTATACATACGGCTTCAACCTCATTCTGACTACTCTGTATTTCCATCAAGCAGATCCCGGGGCGAAGAAGTGATCTGAAAGATAGCCACTAGACAAGATCACTTTTAAGGTTGCGTCATATGTTTACAAAGATATACTGATCAAAACCCGCCGGTTGAAGTTGGTGTTCAGGGCCTTCCAACATATAATTTTGTGTATCACGACTGAATTGAACTTGACCATCTGGTCCATTAATAACGGCAGTTGGAATTAGTCCAGTTACAATTTCATGATCGCCGGCTTTCGGCTGTGGACGGCACCCGGTTGAGGCTTCCCCAATCAGGGAGCATCGAGGATGAGTTTAGCCTGTATCTTTCAGGATGAGGTGAGGATCCAATGTGTATGGCCCTGGCCTCCTTTACGACCCGCTTAATCTGGTGGTGGTTGATGCCTGTATAGCCTCTTATTATCAGAGCGAGAAAGAACTGCTTTCCAGCCAGCTGGACTGTCTTTCTAAAGGAGACATCTTTTGATGGACTGTGGCTACCCTTCCAGGGAACTCTTCTTAAGTTTATGTGCCCGGGGAGGTAGACTTCTGCACGCGGTTGAAGGAAACGGGCTGGAATGTGGTCGAGGAGTTTTTGGTCAGTGGCAAGAAAGAACAGCTCGTCACCCTGACCCTTACCAATAAAGAGTTTGACGTTTTCTACAGGTATAGCCTCATCGTCGCTTTTATCTTTTGCCAAGTGCCGTCCCCCTCAGGATTAAAGGATCACATTTTTTGAGCTAAATATATTTAAATTTATAGAATTAGGCGCATAGTTTGTAATCGTTTTTTATCAATTGATGGGAATAGGGTCTCCTTTTTACCATTCTGGTCATAAGGTTTTCGAATATGCCTTGTGTAGAGACCTGATATTATTTGTCGCACACCTGCTATTTATTTGATTAATCGTAGTTAGATTTAAATATTTCAATCCTACACCAAAACGTAATGAAAGCGAGAAAACTCTTAACCTGCAGTCAATTAACCTCAGTGCTTTTAGCGCTATTAAACGTCACCTTTTCTGGCTGCAGTAAAAAAATGGACTCGTTCCGAACTCGGACGAATAATACCGCAGTAACAGCCGCTTTTCTTGATCAGGAAGGTTTTACATACGTAACGGCTGAACAAATTGGATTAGTAGCGGACGGAGTTACTAATAATACTGAAAAACTCCAGCAATTTCTTGATAAAAACTCGAATGTTGAAATTCGATTTTCCAGCGGAGTATACATAGTTGATCAAATTGTAGTAAAAAACAAAGGAACGCACCTTATTGGCGATACTACCACCCTTAAAACAAACCTCACACAGATCACAAGCCAAGCCATCGTGTTGGCAAGTGAAACCGAAAATGTTTTGTTTGAAAACTTTACAGTCGACGGAACTTCAATCACTTCCAGTTTTGTAGCAGGCGTGCAGCTTGCTAATGTTAACAACGGAGCCATACGCAAGGTCAAGGTGGCCGGTCTTCGAGACAGCTGGGGAATTAACAGTGCCTTTTCTTATCAGATATTGATAGATAGTTGTGAAGTAACCGGCTGTGCTAACGGTATCCAAATTTGGGGCGGTTTTGCTGATAAACCTACAACTCAAATTGGCACTGCGAATGTAACAGTTAGCAACTGTATGGTAGGAGATATTAAAAAGCTTACTGAAGGAGGCTTTAATGGTGCAGGGATTTTCGCTTCCAGGGGAGACAAGGTAACCTTTGTTAAAAACACTGTTAGTGACTGCTCTGATGTAGGGCTAGATTTAGAAGGTTGTACCAATTCCTCTATAGATAATTGCACGGCTTCGAACTGTGTAAATGGAAATATCAGCTTGTTCTTTGGCTGTTCCAACATAAATATTGTTAATAACAACTCCACATCATCAGGAAATGGCAAGTTTGGCGTCTATTTCTATGCCTATAACGCTGACCTAACAAGGAAGAATTCAAATGTAGTCTGTGACAACAATGTAATCTCCATGTATACGACGGACGGCAAGGCAATTCAGGTTGACCAAAAGTCGTCGTCTAATGTAACTTTTAGCAATAACACTGTTAATGTAGGTCCAAGTTCAAGTTTTGGTATGCGATCCGTATTTAATGACTCTTTAAACCTGATAAACAATCGATTCCTTTTACAAGGGGGTTCAGGAACAGCAATAAGCAACGAAGGTGGTTCAAGCTGGGATATTACGGGAAATTATCTTAGCAATTCTTCTGTTTATACTGGTCAGGGGGCGTCGAAAGGACTTTTTGTACTAAGTTTTTCTCCGAATAGTGAAAACCCTGGTCCCCCTGCCATTAAAAACATGATTTCAAACAACGAAATTACCGGCTTTGATGCATCCATTCTTGATTACTCAGGTCCAAGTCCGGACCGTCCTGATAATACTTACATTGGAAACAAAATTGAAAACTTCTATGAAGACTATGTTAATCAAGCGAATGCTGATTTAATAAAAGCAAACAACACTTTTATACAGAACCCAAATCTAATTCCGAAGGAGGAACTGGCAGGATTCCGAAAGATCGAATAATAGAAAGTGACCCAGGTGTACTTTAGTTTATGTGTTGTGAAGTCGTGGAGTGAGTCATTTTAGCCTTAAGCTTAATTTCAAGCAATGTATGACGCATACAAACCGATCTAGGTCAATGAGATAAAACTACGACAAGCAGAGAACGCTTTCAGAAAAATGCTGCTTTAGCAAGACAAACCGAGAAGTTTTCCTTTACAACCATTAGAGAATACATAAGTACCTGCCAGGTTAGAGATTGGCGTACGAGCTTACCAAACCTTGATAATATACCTGCGGTTTTCTTATTAAGCTCCTAATTGGACGGCTCCCTGTAAAGTAACCCATTATGCGGATACTGTTCAAGCTGCATAGGTAATGCGAGCGCATAGATAAGTTCTTTGAGCTCTTCAATGTTCTGCTGTTTTGAAGCCGAAATAAACACCGACGGACTGGTGGTTCGCCCTATCCAGCTGTTTTTGAAATCGTCCAAGTTAAAACGGTGCGCACCATCCTGGTCTGAAGCTGCCCCAAGTGCCTCCTGTACCTGATGTACCTGATCGATCTTGTTAAAGACAGTGATTATGACTTTATCAATAGCACCTAAGTCCTGTAAGGTCTCATTCACAGTTTGCATTTGCTCCTCAAATCCTGGGTGGGAGATGTCAACGACATGCAGCAGAATATCTGCCTCCCGCACTTCGTCAAGCGTCGACTTAAACGATTCGACGAGGTGCGTAGGAAGTTTGCGAATAAACCCTACGGTGTCTGAGATGAGTAGAGGCAAATTGCGAATGCTCATTTTTCGTACAGTCGTATCAAGGGTCGCAAAGAGCTTGTTCTCAGCAAGGACCTCCGCTTTGGTCAAAAGATTTAAAAGTGTGGACTTGCCTACATTGGTATATCCCACCAGAGCAAGCCGTATATATTCACCGCGATTTTTTCGCTGAACATAGTTCTGCCTGTCGATGTGGCTCAGTTTGTCTTTAAGCAAAGAGATGCGATCTCTCACGATTCGGCGGTCAGTCTCAATCTCGGTTTCTCCGGGCCCCTTCATTCCTATACCACCTTTTTGTTTTGACAGGTGGGTCCACAACCGTGTGAGCCTCGGCAATAGATACTGGAACTGGGCAAGTTCAACCTGGGTACGTGCCTGGGCTGTTTTTGCCCGGGCCGCAAAAATATCCAGGATCAGGTTACTGCGGTCAAGTATTTTACATTCCAGTATCTTTTCAAGATTGCGTATTTGAGATGCAGTGAGCTCATCGTCAAAAATGACCATGTCAATATCCTCGGCATGAACATAGGCTCGCACTTCTTCAATCTTGCCCTTCCCTAAATACGTTCTTGAATCAGGATGAGCCGCTTTTTGGGTAAAATATTTATTCGTGGTGCCACCAGCGGTCTCTAATAAAAAGGCAAGTTCATCCAGATACTCCTTTTCCTTCGCTTCGGTCTCATCAGGTGTGATCAAGCCTACAAGAACCGCGGTCTCTCTTTTCTTACCCGTTTCGAACATATTCACTCATAGAACTAAATTACCTTAAAAAAGAGTGTCTGTGAATGTTTTTATTGCAAGCACGGGATCGGGTTCGCGCATGAAAGCTTCACCGATCAGAAAACCGTTAAAGCCAGCTTCCTTAAGGCTATTTATAACCACTGGGTTGCTAATCCCACTTTCAGAGACCTTGAGGAAATCGGTTGGTATGAGGGGCGCTATCGTATAGGACGTATCAGTATTAACAGAAAAATCGATAAGATTCCGGTTATTGACACCGACCACATCTATTCCGCTGGTAAGGCAGCTATCAAGTTCTTCGACCGTATGCACTTCCAGCAGTACTTCAAGACCTAGCTCTTTAGCCAGCCTGCTAAAAGTGCTGACTTTCTCTTTTGACAGTATAGCTGCGATGAGGAGTATCACATCTGCGCCTATTGCTTTGGCTTCGAAGATCTGATAACTATCAACGATAAAATCTTTTCGGAGCACAGGAATGTTTACCGTCTCAACCACGTCGATCAAATCCTGGTCGTTGCCGGCAAAAAAGTCCTGCTCCGTAAGGACCGAAATCGCCGATACTCTAGCTGCTTCGTACCCCCTTGCAACAGCTGCGGGAAGGGCGGTGGGATTAAGCCAGCCCTTTGAGGGTGAGCGCTTCTTAAATTCGGCGATGATTCCATTCTTTTGAGGGTCAAGCAAAGAAGATCTGAGCGATCGCGGCGTCTTCAAGTAAAAAGGGGATTTTTTTAGTTGGGCAAAAGCGACATTGGTTTTCGCGCGTTCGACCCGTAAAAGTTTAGCAGCGGTTATTTTCTCGAGGATCGTCAAGCGGCAAGCCAGTTTTTGATCATCAGGCGGCCGTGTTCTGTAAGTACCGACTCGGGATGGAACTGAACGCCCCTTACCTTTAGTGTTCGGTGCTTCAAGGCCATGATGTTTCCAAAATCGTCCACCGCTGTAACTTCAAGTTCTGCGGGAAACCCATCGCGACTAACCGACCAAGAGTGGTACCTCCCGGCTTTAAAAGATGTGGGCATTCCGTTGAACAAACTATCAATTTGCGTTGTTAGGACGGTATTGGTTGCCACACCATGCATAACCTCAGCCATGTTAAAAAGATTGCCCCCAAAAGCTTCGGCAATGGCCTGGTGACCCAGGCATACTCCAAGAATGTCTTTTTTTGATGCATAGCGCTGAATAAGGCTCATAAGAATACCAGATTCTACAGGCAAGCCTGGGCCCGGTGAAAGCAGTATCTTATCATATCGTTCAGCTTCCTCAACCGGGATCTTGTCGTTGCGGTAAACATCTGGAGCAGTGCCCAGCTCATCATGGACATACTGCACCAAATTGTAAGTGAAAGAATCGTAATTATCAAGAATAAGGACCTGCATCTGATTATAACGTCGTGGCAAGACTAATCGCCTGCTTTAGGGCCATTAGTTTATTGGTCACTTCATTTAACTCGCTTTCTTTAACCGAGCCGGCGACAATACCACCGGCAGCCTGGTAGTAAAGCACATTGTTCTTACTTAGAAATGACCTTATGAGGATCGCATGGTTTATACCACCGTCGAAGCCGAGATGACCTATGGCGCCACCGTAGATCCCCCTCGCACCGTTTTCATATCGATCAATCAATTCAAGGGTACGGTATTTAGGCGCACCGCTCAGGGTGCCGGCCGGAAAAGTATCGGCTACGATCTCCATCGTAGAACTCCCAGTTCGCAAATTGCCGCTCACCTGGGACACGAGGTGAATGACATGTGAATAAAATTGGACTTCTTTGTACTTCTTAACCTTGACGTTAGAACAATGCCTTGAAAGGTCATTACGGGCAAGGTCAACAAGCATAACATGTTCTGCATTTTCTTTGGGATCCTGCAGCAACCTTTCCGCAGAAAGCGTGTCTTCCAAGTCATTCCCGCTCCTTTTGAATGTTCCCGCAATCGGATTGATGCTTGCCACTCCATGTTCGACGATGATCTGGGACTCGGGCGAGGATCCAAATATTCTAAAATCCCCATAGTCAAAGAAAAATAGGTAAGGTGATGGGTTGATCGACCTCAGGGCCCTATAAACATTAAAATCATCCCCTTCAAAGTTTTTTGAAAATCGTCTGGATAACTGCATTTGAAAGATATCTCCCCGCTGGATGTGTTCCTTGACATGCAGAATTCCATCCAGGAACTCCTCGTCGGTAAAATTACTTTTCTCACCGTCCTCAGGCTGGAACTTATAGGTCGCAAAATCCTTGGTCTGTATCAGCGAGCAGAGCTTATCCAGCGAAAGATTTTCCCGGTTTGCCTGGTCGCCGGGATAGGAATGCCTAAAAACATGCAGTTCATTTTTAAAGTGGTTAATGGCGATAATGAAGCGGTAGGCTTGATAGCTCAATTCGGGTATACGCCGCGCTTCATCCACCTTGTTCTCCAAACTGATATCTTCGAAATACTGGACGCAGTCATAACTCAAATACCCGAATAACCCGTTGCTTATGCCCCTGAACGAAATTGATGGGTCTGAAGCAAAACTAGCGCAGAACTCGCTGATCAAGGCTGGCAGCTCTAAAGCGTTGACAGTAGTAACGGTCTCTGTTCCATCAGGATAGCTAGCGCTGAACTTCCCGTTTTCAAGCCGGATCCCGGCGATCTGATCTAAACAAATGTAGGACATGCTGTTTTCGCGACTATGATAGTCGGCACTTTCAAGCATACAGGTATTCGGAAAAAGGTCCCGTAGGGAAAGGTAAATGCTCACCGGAGTCACGCGGTCTGCCAATAATGACTTAAATTCTGTAGTGGCCTTGAATACCCTACTCATTAAAAGAAATGAAAAAGGAGGTGCCTTCCTTGTCCAATTGCTTCTCTGAAAGGCCATGGAATCCCCCCTAGAATAAGGATCAAAGCAAGTGTATTTAAAAAAAACAATCGTTTATGTTTGGCTTCATCTGTTTGCAGCCGGCGGGCACCAATTCTAGCGACCGTGATAAGTATGATCGCTAGGAGCATGATACTAGCATGCTCTACAGTAAAAAAACGCTGGACCTTATCTTTCATCGCCGAACTAAAGTTAGTAAGCGATACATAGGGACTAATAAAATAAAGGATTAAGCCTAATACAAGCTGTAGATGAGTACATATCAACAGGTATAATCCGATGATATTGGTTTGTGTGTTGTAGGGAAGACGCTTTTGCCAGTAGTAAAACGATCGGATTATAAGAAACAGTAGCAAAAAAAGCAGGAAATACCGTAAATATGAATGCAGCTGAACAAGCAGTGAATACATAATGGGAGTTTTATTTATCAGCAAAAATATTAATTATATCTAAAACCTTTACGGTGACACAAACAAGTACCAGGTTGGTCCTCAATTCAGCCGGGATTACGCTAATTCCGCTGCGAGAGCCTGAAGAAAGACTTTACGCCGCGGGCGACAAAAAACTTCTAACCCTTTTAGGGATGCCTTTGCATTCTTACAGCCTGCCTATTGAACTGCCCCATGTAATTCAGTCATTCATTCTTCCGCTTTTTAAGCGGGAGCCATCTATGTACCTTTTCTACACTTCCTGGCTTATCGTTGATTCGTCCACTCAGCAAATTATCGGCGACCTATCTTTCAAAGGCCGGCCAAATCGCCGGGGAAGAGTCGAAGTTGGGTACGGGATCTTTGAGGAATTTAGGAACAAGGGCTGCATGACCAAAGCGTTACAAACACTTTGTGACTGGGCGGTTGAACAGCCAGCGGTAAGAGAAGTGACCGCCGAAACCCTAATTACAAATGTTGCTTCTGCCCGGGTTCTTGAGAAAAATGACTTTAGACCTTACACCAAAAGGGGGCTCTTCAAGTACTGGATTAAATATGTATAACCTTAAAATAAAGAACCCCTCCGCGTTTCGGAAGGGCTGCTTTATACCAATCAATAAACCTGTATGAAGTTCGCTGTAGGGGAAGGGGTCGAACCTTCACGGAGCAGTTAGTAGAATATGTATCCTATTTATTCTGGTCTCTCCGCCACCGAGACAAGGAGGTGTGTCTGCCAGTTTCACCACCCTACATTTTCGTCTTGTACTACTCAAATATAGAATTTGGGACCTCTTGTTGCAAATATAGCAAGTGATTATTTTTTATTTTGTAGATATAATAAAGTTTCTATAGTTTAGGTAGTAATATCAAAAAATATGCACGAAAAAACGACTTCAAATTTAGAAATTGATAAGCTTGACAAGCAGATATTGTCAATACTGATGAATAACGCAATGACTCCGTTTACAGAGATTGCGAAAGAGCTCGTCGTTTCTGGAGGCACCATACATGTAAGGATGAAGAGGCTCGAAGAAATGGGCGTTATAAAAGGCAGTAATCTCCTTATTGATCCTCAGCGAATTGGCTATGACGTGTGTGCATTCCTGGGTATTTATCTTGAAAAAGGATCACATTATAAGAACGCGGTAGGTGCGATGAGAGAGATCAAGGAGGTGGTTGAACTGCATTACACAACGGGAGCATGGAGTATCTTCGCAAAGATCATTTGCAGGGATACAAACCACCTGAGAGAGATCCTGAATGAGCGCATTCAGGAGATATCGGGCATTCAGCGAACAGAGACCTTTATATCGATGGAGGAAAGCATTAAAAGGCAGATCACCCTTGTATGACTTGGTTTGACACACCACCCACTGTATATTTGAGGTATTAATTAAAGCCTGGTAAAATGAGAGAGATCCACTTTCGTGAAGCGCTAAAGGAAGCGATCAATGAGGAAATGCGAAAGGACGAAAGCATTTTTCTTATGGGCGAGGAGGTAGCTGAGTACAATGGCGCTTACAAAGTAAGTCAAGGAATGCTTGATGAATTTGGTCCAAAACGCATTATTGATACTCCTATTTCTGAGCTTGGATTTACAGGTATCGGAATTGGTGCTGCAATGAATGGTCTAAAGCCGATCATCGAATTTATGACATTTAATTTCTCTCTCGTCGCCATTGATCAGATCATCAACGGTGCGGCTAAGATCATGTCGATGTCTGGTGGTCAGTTCACTGTTCCAATCGTCTTTCGCGGTCCTACGGGAAACGCGGGCATGCTTAGTTCTCAGCATTCGCAATGTTTTGAAAGCTGGTATGCAAACTGTCCTGGACTAAAAGTTGTCGTACCTGCCAATCCTTACGACGCTAAGGGGCTGCTTAAATCGGCGATTTTGGATCCCGACCCGGTTATTTTCATGGAGTCTGAACTCATGTATGGCGATAAGGGACCCGTGCCTGAAGAAGAGTATTATATTCCTATTGGGAAAGCCGAGATCAAACGCAAGGGTGATCATGTGACGATCGTGTCTTTTGGTAAAATCCTTAAAGTGGCCCTGGCGGCTGCCGAAGAGCTTGCAAAAGAAGGAATAGAGGCCGAAGTAATTGATCTTCGTACGGTCAGACCAATTGACTATGCAACGGTCATTGAATCGGTTAAGAGAACAAACAGGCTAGTCATTGTTGAGGAATCGTGGCCTCTAGGGTCCATCGCAACAGAAGTTTCGTTTAAAGTGCAAAAAGACGCTTTCGACTACCTTGATGCACCGGTGCTTCGAATTATGGGAATGGATGTACCTCTCCCATATGCCCCTACGCTTATTGAAGCGTACTTGCCGAACACTTCCAGAGTTGTAACGGCTGTTAAAGAGGTCATGTACGTAGCTAAGTAGACGGCGGCTTACTTATTTCAACATAAGTTTAGGCAGCCTAACAGGGAGTTTTCCAGACGCATTTATTTTTCCCTCTAGAAACCGGTTTATCGAGTTTTCAGTGTACGGGGAATCCTGGTACGATATAAGGACCGATGCGCCGTTTAATGATGTTCCCAATGCAGAAAGCGTATATGCGTTGCTTAAAAAGCACAGTGTATTTTCTTGTGAACGACCTAATTTCCCAATCCAGTCTAGTAGTTCTGCTGAATAGTCCAGACTAGCCTGCGGCCTCGCCCGCTCGTCATGGATAAAAACATAGAACCGGTGATACTCTTTCATACGATCTCTCAGAGAGTCAATTTGAAACCGGGTGGCTTTCTTCATCAACGAGAATGCCGGAAGGGCAAATTCACGTGAAACGCTGTTCATCAACGCGGGAGGCTGTTTTACGCCTAAAAAAACAAGCGCTGTATGGGGCAATCGCAATCCGGCTTTGATCGAAGTGGCAGACCCGTTAATTAGTGTTAAGGCAGAATCGGTAAGCTGCTGAATGAGATTTCTGGAATACGCCAAATTTAAGTCTAAGACAAGTTTCGAGGTATCAACAGGCAGATAGCGGGCTAATCCTGCCCACTCTTTAAAAGCAAGCACTTTCCTGCACTTAAATTCAATTTCTTGTTTTTGATAAAATCTTATGTCGAATCGCTTTGCGCACCGCCTTTATAGCGCCTGCAAGATCTGGGCTCATTTCCACCACATCGTTCCCTGCACGCAAGGCAAGGACGGCGGCCTCCGGGGGAGAACAGTATTTTTGGAGTCCCAGCATGTTCATCGCGTCGGTAATGACAAGACCTTTGAAATTAAGTTCCCCTATAAGCAAACCGCCTACCACTTTTTGGGACAGGGTTGAGGGAAGACCTCTCGTAGTGTCGATTGCAGGGACGTTCAAATGGGCCACCATAACAGCGCCGGTGCCGCCGGCGATAAGCCTCCTGAAAGGATGCAGTTCCAGACTGTCAAGCCTGCTGCGTGAAAGGGGATGACCGGCAGGTCCAGGTGCGAATCGACGTTCGTCGCAACATTCGCGCCCATTAATTGTATAAGCGTGTTATCACGTACAGCTCCAAGCGTCATTTGATAGGGGTATGAAAGGGTACTGTCAAGCCGCATTCCCAGGCCCCACTCGCCATCCATCGCGACAAGGGCCTTTACCCTGAGTGTGTTTTGATACGTATTTTCGAGGACTGCCTGCTTAACCGGTGAGCCCTGAAAAAAAATAATTGAGCCGGGCTGGTATTTTTCAATGACCCTACCGACGGAGTCGCTAAACGCTGTATTGCGATTTGAGTACGCCGCCATCATGAAGAGCTGACTTATGCGGCGCTTGCGACTTAAACGGTGGTAGATAGAATCCACGTACGGGCTGTGAAGGCTCAATTTATCGAACGGCAATGACTGTTGTGCAGAGATCGGGACAAAGTGCATGCATAGGAAAACCAACCCGGGTAAACGCCTCATTCGTATTAAATGCATTATCTACAGCAGGGGATTTGGATGTTTAGACATATAAATTAGTTTTAATGGAATTCAACAATCACCTTCAAAATATGAAAGCTTTCGTTACTTGTCTATTTCTTTTTACGTTACTCGCATCCAGCGTCAAAATTAGCGCGCAATCGTTCAACAATACGCTTGCGCCAGAGTTTGCACTTCAAGATATTGGTGTCGGTTATGACTTTCTCTCCAGTCTGGGTATTGATTTTCGCTATGGGCTAAGTTTGCTTAACCTGAATAATACCGGTATTAGGATCAGTGCCAAAAATAGAACCGTTCAAATCTATTTTATAGTTAAGTGTCTAAAACATTCGGGCTAGCGGCAGCTGCAATTGTTCTTAGTCAGTATGTGAAAAGTTCGTACAAGTACTTTGATGCTGGTTTTACATTTGGTAAGGGATACATTATAACGCCGCGCTTCCTGTTCAATTTACGTTCGTTTATTGGCATTGCCAACGTTGACCGCCTCATTGAACCTAACACGCGACTCCGGAACGTTAGTGCGCAGCTAACTTTACATCACAAGTTTAGATAGTGGCAAAACAACAAAAACGAAACTTGATCGTATCTATGTATCCGTCTTTATTAAGTCGTCTCAAACCGTTGCTTATGCGTAAAAGTCCACTTTATATCTTTTTGCTCCTTACTTTCTCTTCTGGCGTTTTGCTCGCTCAGTCGACGCAATCCCCGGTTCATGATTCAACCTTGGTGAACACACCGGCTGCTACTAAAGGTGCATTTATTCCGGTTCATGCAGTCCAAGCCGTTGACCCCGTTCGATCGAAATTCACCTATGGATTTCAGGGCGGATTAAACCTCTCAGATATTACCAATGTAAGCCTGAATGATTTTGGCCAGGACAATTTTCAGGGTAAAGTTAAAACGGGCTTCAACGCTGGGATCTTTGCCCAAATACCTTTAATGAGCTTTCTTTACTTACAGCCCGAAATCAACTATTCCCTCAAAGGGTATAAGGGTGAAACCGACCAGGGTACATTTATTCGGAACTACCATATAGTTGACGTTCCGGTGGTTTTAAAGATCTATCCGGTGAAGCACCTTTACGTCTATCTAGGACCTCAGGTCAGTGTGAAAGTGGCAACATCCATAAGTTCTACCAACCCCGACGCCACTTTTTTAATTAAGTATGACAGGCGTGATAACCAGTTGAGGGAAATTGTCGCCGGAGCCACTGGTGGAATAGGCGTAGACCTTGGCAGGCATTTAATGTTTAACGCAGGCTATGCCCGCGACTTGAATAAAAGTTATAAAGGTAACGGCTACGACACTCCAGGTTTTAAAAATCATATTTTCACCGTCAGAGTAGGATACCGCTTATAAATCAGTAACAGTAATGGAGCAAAAATATGAACTGGCAACGTTTGGGAATGGGTGCTTTTGGTGTACAGAAGCTGTTTTTCAACGCTTGCAGGGAGTGCTAAAGGTAGAGTCTGGCTATTCAGGAGGTGGGATTCCAAACCCGAGTTATGAGGCGGTTTGTACAGGGACTACCGGCCATGCAGAAGTCATCCAGGTAACTTACGATCCTTCCCAGATGAGTTACGATACCTTGCTGGAGGTTTTTTGGGATTCACATGATCCGACGACCTTGAACCGGCAGGGGGCTGATGTAGGGACACAGTACCGGTCAGTGATCTTTTATCACAGTGAAAAGCAAAAATTAGAGGCCCAGGAGCTAAAGGAAAAGCTGGACAATTCGGGCGTCTATAAGCACGCAATAGTCACTGAGATCGTTCCTTTCACCCAATTTTACAAGGCCGAAAATTACCATCAAGACTACTTTAATCTCCATGGGAGCCAGCCGTATTGCGCCGTGGTCATTAAACCTAAAGTGGACAAGCTGATGAAATTGTATAAGGACAAGTTAAGGACAAGCTAAAAGCTTAAGTCTCAAGGTTACATACTCGTGTTCACTCGATGACTGTAACCTTGATAACATTCGTTTTGAACTTACGGAGTATTGGCATGGACGCCGTGTTGATCACCACGTCACCAGATGCAATAAGGCTTTGGTCGAGTAAGATCTGGTTAACATCTTCTATCGTTGTATCCGTAGACTCCATCTTTTCGTAAAAGAACACCTTTACTCCCCAGAGTAAACTTAACGTAGTCAGCAGGTGCTTATTACTAGTAAAGATATACGTGAAGGCCTGCGGCCGGTAGCTTGAAATTTTGAAGGCGGTATAACCAGACTGTGTCATAGAGACAATTGCAGCAGCCTTTGCTTCGCCTGCAAGAAAGCAGGCCGAGTGGCAAATTGAATCGGTGAGGAAATTGTCGGGATTGGGCGAAAAGGGATGGTTATTAAACGGGTAATGACCGTCTTCGATATTCTGAATGATCTTTGCCATCGTTTCAACGACTATTACAGGAAACTGACCCACAGAGGTTTCGGCACTAAGCATCACGGCATCGGCACCGTCCAGCACACTATTAGCGACATCGTTCACCTCAGCCCGGGTGGGGCGGGCAGTGGTTATCATACTTTCCAGCATTTGCGTCGCGATAATGACAGGTTTAGCTTTGCTTATGCACTTTTGGGCAATCTCCTTTTGAAGTACCGGTACAACCTCCATCGGCATTTCAACTCCTAGATCACCTCGGGCGACCATTATCCCGTCACTTGCATCTATTATCGCGTCAATGTTGTCAATGGCTTCGGGCTTTTCGATCTTAGCGATCACCCAGGCAAGGTTATTCTTCCCTTTGATTATCTTTTTTAGGTTTATTATATCATCTGCCGAGCGTACGAACGACAAACCTATCCATTCCACACCGTGCTGGATGGCAAAGTCAAGGTCGGTAAGATCCTTCGGTGTTAGGCTGGATGTTGATATCTTAGTATTTGGCAGGTTCACCCCTTTTTTTGAAGACAGCACCCCTCCATAAACGACCTCTGCGGTAACTGAGTCGATGCGATTGGTATCGATGATGCGCATCTGAAGTTTGCCGTCATCGAGAAGTATTATTTCCCCGGGCTGAACGTCCTGTGGGAAGTTCTCATACGTTATGTAAAGAGTTTTCTCATCACTTAGCTGCTCTATGTTCGTAATCTTTATTCGGGTGCCGTTCACCAGAATGATGCTATTACCCGCGACCTCACCTATGCGTATTTTAGGTCCCTGCAGGTCAGCAAGAATGCTTACGTTAAGGTTGTACTGGTCATTAAGGGCACGTATTGTTTGAATGGTCTGAACATGAACGTCATGTTCACCATGTGAAAAATTGATCCTGCAAACATTAACACCGGCCCTGATCATCGCCAGTAAAGTGTCTTTGTCTGTGGAGGCAGGACCCATGGTGGCGACAATTTTTGTGCGGTTGTGTTTCAGTTTCATTCGATCGTGTTTTGTACCTGGGTCTAATGAGACGCAAAGGTATAAACCCCAGTCATATTACTTACAGGTATTAGAAGAACAATAAATTTTCACGGGATTTAAGCCGCAGCACCTCAAGATTAAACGCGGCCTCTATGCGTTCCATCTTGCACAGCTGGAAAAGAAGCTCATGAACCAACCGTTCACTTGCGGGAACGACCAGAAGAAAGTGGTCTACGTCACGCATTTCAGGAATCACCGGCCCCGCCGAACCTTTATTCGAAAAGAAGTAATATTCAGTCTCACTTTCTTCTACAAAAGCCGAAAATAAGGAGATGTAGCCATCAACTTCTTTAACGGCAACCTTGTACTCAGGATAGTAGGGACTACGGGTAAGACACAATTCAAGATCTTTATTGAGAAAATGGGCCAGCCGGTAGTCCTTTAGGCTGCAGATTATAGCGATAAGGCTAAAGCCGAAGTCTGGTTCAGCGCTTAATACTTTTTTTGCCAGCTGCCTCATTCTTGTTTCATACCATTTAAATTAGGATTTTTGGACTATATAGATCCTCCAAACAAAAGTTTGAATACTCCGTATCTTTTATTTTTATTTGCAATCTTAAAACCACCCAACAACTAAACTGCAGAACTTATGTCTGATATTGCATCCAGAGTGAAGGCCATTATCGTTGAAAAATTAGGAGTAGATGAAAGTGAGGTTACACCCGAGGCGAGCTTCACAAATGACTTAGGTGCTGATTCACTGGATACAGTTGAGTTGATCATGGAGTTTGAAAAGGAATTCAATGTCGCTATTCCAGATGAGCAGGCCGAAACTATTCAAACTGTAGGGCAGGCAGTAACATATCTCGAAAAAAACGTAAAATAATTGCTTTTTCATTTTGAATTTTGAAGGGTTCAAGGCGGGTTGTTGTTACTGGAGTCGGAGCGCTAACCCCCATTGGAAATACAGCAAAAGACTATTGGAATAATCTACTTCATGGTGTGAGCGGTTCTGCTCCTATCACCCGGTTCAATACAAGTAATTTTAAGACGCGCTTTGCTTGTGAGGTGAAGGACTTCCGGGCAGACGATTATTTTGATCGAAAAGAGGCAAGGAGGCTTGACCCCTTCCTTCAGTACGCGGTAGTGGCAGCCGATGAGGCTGTGAGGGACAGCCAAATCGTGTTTTCTGACCATGACTGCAATCGTATAGGGGTCATATGGGGTTCGGGCATTGGCGGCGTGCGAACCTTCATTGATGAGGTAACTAATTTTGCCAGGGGTGATGGCACTCCGCGATTCAGCCCTTTCTTCATCCCCATGATGATCATGGATATTGCGCCTGGCTACCTCTCCATCAAGTACGGTTTAAGAGGGCCAAACTTTGCTACGGTGAGCGCATGTGCTTCGTCTACGAACGCGATAATCGACGCGCTCAACTACATTAGACTAGGCGTTGCCGATGTTATGATAACCGGTGGGTCTGAAGCTATAATAAACGAAGCGGGAATAGGAGGTTTTAATGCATTGCATGCCTTGTCGACAAGAAACGACTCGCCAGCGACCGCAAGCCGTCCATTTGACCTCGATCGTGATGGTTTTGTGCTGGGGGAAGGGGCAGGAGCGTTAATTTTGGAAGAGTTAGAACACGCAATTTCCAGGGGAGCTCATGTCTATGGCGAACTGGCCGGATGGGGAATGTCTGCAGATGCCTACCACATCACCGCCCCCCATCCAGATGGACTTGGCGCACAGCTTGTCATGAGAAATGCTTTGGAGGATGCTCAAATCGACGCTTCACAGATTGATTACATAAACGTTCACGGTACTTCAACGCCCTTAGGGGACAGCAGTGAAATAAACGCCATTACGTCTCTGTTTGGCGAAAGCTCCTACCTCCTTAACATCAGTTCAACGAAATCCATGACTGGGCATCTTCTGGGAGCAGCTGGTGTTATCGAAGCGATTGCTTCTGTGATGGCGGTCGCCGAAAACAAAGTACCGCCTACGATCAATCATTTCACGGACGATCCTGGCATAGACTCAAAGATCAATTTCACGTTCAATCAGTATGAGGAGCGGGAAATCAATTACGCGTTGTCAAACACCTTTGGTTTTGGGGGTCATAATACTTCGGTAATCTTCAAAAAGTATTCAGGATAATCGAACCAAATGCCGTTAAAGAGGGTTTTTAAGCTTTATTTCTCCCGAGAGCGTCATTACCTTCGTTCACTAGTTAATATTTTGGGCTTCCTGCCAAATAACCTTGCTCTTTACAAGCTTGCGTTCAAGCATAAATCTGCAGCCACCGCGCTTCATAACGGTTTAAAAAATAGCAATGAACGACTGGAGTTCTTAGGTGACGCAGTTTTGGGTGCCGTAGTGGCCGATCTACTGTTTAAAAAATTTCCCTACCGGGACGAAGGTTTCCTCACAGAAATGAGGTCGAAGATAGTTAATCGTAGTTACCTCAACCAACTAAGCCGCAAACTGGGAATTGGGGATCTCCTTGATTATGACGGCCGCATTGCCGGCCTTGCTATGAAACAGAGCTCGTTGTATGGCGACGCTTTTGAGGCACTGATCGGCGCGGTATATCTGGATAAGGGCTTTTTGTTCACACGTGATTTTCTCGTCGGGCGAATCATAAAGAATCATGTTGATATTGACCAGCTTGAAAAGACAGAAACGAATTACAAAAGCAAACTTATCGAATGGTGCCAGCGTAATGGAAAAGACATACTTTTTGAGAAAATAGAGAATCTCAACGAAGAAAGGAACAAGCTTTTTAATATCAAAGTGTTCATAGGCGATGAAGAATTAGGCTTTGGCCAGGATTTTACAAAAAAAAACGCCGAAAAGATCGCTGCCGAAAAAGCGTGCCTGGCCTTAAACATTTAATTCTTAAGGTATGTTAAGATCAATGACCGGGTTTGGTCTGGCGGTTGAAGAATACAGAGATCAGCGCATCACGGCCGAGGTAAAATGTCTGAACAGCAAGTTCTTGGACATATCGGTCAAACTTCCCCGTAGTTATATGCAGCAGGAAATGACCGTAAGGACCGAGGCTCAGCGATACCTGGAACGAGGGAAGGTCAGTGTTGTCATCTCCCTGGAACGCATTACTGCAGCCCAAGCACGGCCGGTGAACATTGACTATGTCCTCCTCGAAAAGTATTATACAGATCTTAGCAGAAGCGCTGCTAAACTTGGGGCTGTAAATACCAACCTATTTGAGATCTGTTTAGGAATGCCCCAGGTCATCGGTCAAAGCGAAGAAGAGGGAGATCCTGCGGAATGGGAGCGTATCCATCAAACTTTACGGCGAGCAATGGAAGCGGCGGGGAAATTCAGGATCGATGAAGGTAAAGTGCTTGAAGATGATATTAGGGCGCGAATTGGATTTATTTTGCAGCATCTTGCTGTCATTGAAAGCACAGATCACGGCCGGTTGCCGCTAATCAAAGAGAAAATTCACACCCATTTGCTGCAGGCGATCTCATCTGGCTCGATCGATGAGAACCGGCTCGAACAGGAAATGGTTTACTTTGTCGAACGACTCGATATCACGGAGGAGAAGCTAAGGCTTAAAAGTCATTGTGACTACTTTCTCGCCAACCTTACCCACTCTGAATCCCCCGGAAAAAAACTTGGATTCATTGGCCAGGAGATCGGGCGTGAGATCAATACGCTTGGCTCAAAAGTTAATGATGCCCTCATCCAGCAGCGTATTGTACTTATGAAAGACGAGCTCGAGAAAATTAAGGAGCAGCTCCTGAACATACTGTGAGATGGCCGGCAAACTCGTAATATTCTCTGCCCCGTCAGGCGCTGGCAAGACCACCATTGTCAAATACCTTCTTAGCCGTATTGCCTCTCTAAGATTCTCCGTTTCTGCTACCACCCGCGCTAAACGTGACAACGAGCGGGATGGCGTCGATTACTACTTTTTGAGCAAGGAGGAATTCCTTCACCGGGTGGCTAAAAAGCAGTTCATAGAATTTGAAGAGGTGTATACGGGCACATTTTATGGCACGCTTCGTTCAGAGATAGAACAGATCTGGAGTAGTGGGAATGACGTAATCTTTGACATGGATGTGATTGGAGGCTTGCATCTTAAGCGCAAATACGAACGCGAAGCTCTTGCCGTATTCGTCAAGCCACCGTCCTTACAGATCTTGGTGGAAAGGCTGGCCGGGCGAGCGACCGAGACTGAACAAAAGCTTAAAGAACGTGTCGCGAAAGCCGAACAGGAACTGGGTTTTGAAGCGCGCTTTGATGTGATCCTATTGAACGATAACCTGACCGAAGCCTGTGAAAGTGCTTATAAGATCGTTACCCGGTTCTTGCAGTGTCATTGAATGAAGATCGGTTTATTCTTCGGTTCGTTTAACCCTGTACACACGGGTCACCTTCTGGTAGCCAGTTACATGACTGGTTTTACCGACATCGAAAAGGTTTGGATGGTTGTCTCCCCACAAAACCCGTTTAAGCCGCGAGGCAGCCTGGCTAGTATTGCAGACAGACTTGAAATGGTTAGGCTGGCTACTCAGGGTAGTGACATTGAGGTAAGCGATGCCGAGCTGCATCTTCCGCTTCCGAGTTATACCGTCGATACGCTGTCTTTTCTTACCGGCAAATATCCCGAACACAAGTTTTCGCTGATCATGGGGGCCGATACGGTATCGTCCCTTCCAGGATGGAAAGAACACACGAAAATCCTCGACAATTTTTCCGTTTATGTATACGCCAGACGTGGCAGTGACCTGAGTTCTCTACATCCCTCCCGAAAACTTATTCTCACCAGTACGCCGTTAGTGGAGGTTTCATCCACTTTCATTCGTGATTCGATTCGAAAGGGAAAGAATATGCGATACTGGGTACCCGAACCGGTTCTCGATTACATTTCGAAACATTCACTCTTCTTGGATCCAAAATCACCCTAAGCCCCGCAGGTGTTACCGGGGAAGTTTAAGAACCTGGTCGACCTTGACGCCGTAGTCGGGCAGGTTATTTAAACGCCTAACCTCATCTATATTCAGGCTTAGGTGTTTGCAAATTCTATACAGGGTATCACCGGGATGAACCTTATACGTCGTGCCGTCGGTGTCACTACTGGTACCAACTGTACTGTTGTGAACTCCGGTCTGTGGCCTTGCCGCAGCTATTGCTTTTTGGTAGGCATATTGATAGACCGTATCGGTGACGTACACTTTACGATGAATCGTATCGGTAACTAAGAAACTATGACGATCGGTACTTCTAGCGATAACCGCTTTTGCGACATTACCGTCTCTAACCGCCGGGGAACTAGCCGGTGGCTTTGTTCCTGTTTCGGCCCCGGGAGCTGCCGAAAGGACATCGGGTCCTGGATTAAAGCTACCCATGTCAAACCGGTCGAGCTGGTAGCGTTCGATCATGGTTATTAGAATCTCCGCATAGCGCGGATTGGTGGCATAACCGCATTTTTTCAACCCGTAAGCCCAGCCTTTATAATCGGTCCTATTAATCAAGAATAAGGACGAATAGTGTTTTCGCTGAAGAAAAAGCATATGATCGTTAAAGGAAGTCTCCGGATTAAGATATTTCCTGAAACATTCGTTCGGCCGGTCGTCATCCATGTGAAACGAGTCACCTGTCCAGTCGCCGGTACACTTGATCCCAAAATGGTTATTTGCTACAGTTGCCAGTACGCTTTTCCCGGCTCTCGATTCATGGATCCCCTGAGCCAAAATAATACTTGCAGGAACGCCGTATTTTCTCATTTCAACCACCGCAACCGGGCCATACAGTTTTAGGTAATTTCGAACATCTTCACTATAGGCCGATACTGATCGCCTGCCATAGGCTGCAGGCCCAAGCTTCGCGTAATTTCCAGCTGCCTTCGTTGATGCTTTAGAAGCCTGCTTGGTGGTATGACAGGATTCAAGCAGAAAAGCGATACAAATCGCCTTTATAGAAGTCACAAACATCTTGTTTCCAATCATCAGCACGTTTTTCGCCCAAACCAAGTATCGGGAGTTTGAATTTTGACCGGGTTCGCTTTTATTAACAATCATTGAAAGACTGTGGAAAACTATAGCTTACGCAAGAGCATCAACCCATCCCGCACGGGAAGAATTACACATTCGAGCGCTGCAAACCTGGAAAGCCTGTCGTTCATCTCACTTATCATTACCGTATCGACATCGCTCTCGCCGGCGACGACCTTCCCACTCCATAGAACATTATCGATAAGGATCAACCCCCCCTTTTTTACGAGGGGGAGAACTTCGTGAACATACCTTTCATTATTCTTTTTGTCGGCATCAATAAAGACAAGGTCAAAGGGTCCCTTGAGTGTAGCGACAACCGCTGAAGCGTTTCCCAGAAGAGGAATTATACGATCTGAGTAACGTGAACGCGCAAAAAATGACTTGGCGAAAAGTAAAACCTCTTCATTTGATTCCACCGTATAAAGCAAACCATCACAGGCAAGACCTTCGGCAAGGCATAAGGCCGAGTAGCCCGTAAAGGTCCCTATTTCAAGGATCATCTCCGGACTTTTGAGTTTGCTTATAATGCTAAGCAAGCGCCCCTGATAATGCCCTGAAAGCATGCGGGGATACAAGGTTTTTAAATGCGTTTCCCGGTTAAGCTCAGAAAGCAAATCGCTTTGAGGGCTGCAGTGTTCGTCCAGGTAGGTTTGAATTTGAATGTTCAAATTTCGGGTGACAGAATGATAGAGCTCATCTGGGACGGATTAAATGTTTCACAAGCCAGTTCCTGCAGCTCAGCGGCGGTAATCTTGTCTACTTTCACGAAGAGCTGGGGTAAGGTATCGGCTCTTCCAAAGTCGAGAATGCTCTTGCAAATGGATATCACCACTGAAACCCGCGCTTCCTCTGCGAGTGCAATTTGGCCTTTAAACCTGCTCTTTGCCTGACTAAGTTCCAGCTTGCTCAGGGAGATATTGCACAGGCGGTCCAGTTCCTTGCGAACAAGGCTCATGCAGCTAACAGCCTTCCCTGCTTCGGTCCCAAAATAAATGCTAAATACCCCCGCGTTTTTAAACGGCACATAGGACGATTCGATCGTATAGCAAATACCCCGTTTTTCTCTGATCTCCATGTTTAGCCGCGAAGTCATACCTGGGCCGCCTAAGAGGTTATTAAGAAGAAGCATTGCCGGCCGCCGCTTATCGAACAAAGTACAAGCCGCAGATCCAATCATGGAATGCACCTGAGTTACCTGCCTGGCAAACTTTTTTTGGAAAGTAATATGCTGTGCAAGAATATTGGTATGCTCTGAACGTGTGTCTTCAGATTCAGCGGCCAGTTCAAATTCTGAAAACCCCAGACCCGGCTCAAATGAATCATGTGTTCCCAAAAAATACCGGGCGGTATAGTTGAGAAATCGATTCGCCGAAATACTTGAACTTAGGCCAACAATGATCTTGCCCAGCTCAAAGTTTCGCTCGGACCACGAGACCAGATCGTTTCTTGAAAAGTCTAAAACCGATTCCCTGCTACCAAGGATATTTCTGAAAAAAGGATGCCCTGGCAATAGCGCTTCATCAAAATCATCCTGTATGCTTTCCTCGGGCATATCGCGGTAGGAATCTATTTCATCTAGAATAACACTTTTCTCATGCTCGATCTCTTTTTCAAGAAACGTAGAGTTAAAGATCATGTCGGCTAACAGATCAACCGCCTTTTGTAAATGCTCATTAAGGAACGACGCGTGAATACAGGTGTATTCCCGGGTTGTAAACGCGTTGATCTCTCCACCCGCCAGCTCAAGCCGGTTAAGGATACGGGAGGTGCCGCGTTTCTTAGTTCCTTTAAATAGCATATGCTCGGTAAAGTGAGCCATTCCCCACTCTCCAAGATCTTCCATGCCAGAACCTGCCTCAATAAGTACGCAAAGGTGGCTCACCCGGGTACCGGGAGCAGCACTTTTGTGAACGGCACGTAATCCGGCAGCGCTCCTGAATAACCTGTAGTCCTTAAATGGCATTTTTACCTGGAGGCGCTAGAAGCCATGGCCATTTGTATAGCGTTGTAAAGATTGGCTATCCCGCCCGAAATAGAGAGCTGGTTAAAGGGTACAAGTTCCTGGCTACCCGGTCTAAGGACCCGGGTAGTGTATTTAACCGATGAGTCCATGATGATCTTGCGTATCTCTGCTGGCGTAAGGGATGGAAAGTATTCCTTCAAAACGGCCGCAAGACCGGTCACGACCGGTGAGGCCATGCTTGTGCCGCTCTCCGTGGTATACCCGTTCTGATGAGGCACCGTGCTTAGAATATCAACTCCCGGGGCAAAAACATCGACCGACGCTTTCCCGTAATTCGAAAAGGAGGCTACTAGATTCTGGTCGTTCGTTCGCGACGAGGCGCCTACTTCTATCCAATTTGTCGCAACAGTCCCGTCATTATAGGTTCGGGAGGGGTAGTTAGGTACCGAGTCTTTATTCGCAGCTTCATTACCAGCGGCATGCACCAAAAGAACTCCTTTTTGTTCAGCATAGCGCACCGCTTTATCGACGGCTTCTTTCCCGGGGCTAAAGCTTTTTCCAAAGCTCATATTAACGATCTGAGCACCATTGTCGATTGCGTACCTTATCGCGTTCGCCACGTCTTTGTCCCGCTCGTCGCCGTCAGGAACGGTTCTAATCGCCATGATCTGGACGTTATCTGCAACACCTTTAATGCCCACATTGTTGTTTCTTAGCGCGCCTATAATTCCCGAGACATGACTTCCATGGAGTGCGTCGGGGCCCATAACATCGGCGTTCCCGTAATGCTGTTCATACAGGTCCGCGTAATTATCGCCGACAATGGTTCTAGGATTGTATTTGAGATTAAGTCCATAATCAACCAAGCTCTGAAAATGCTTTCTCTCGTCGGCAATTTCGGCCAGGCCGACATCGATGTCTTTGATCCCGAATTGGAACATTCTCATCATGATTGAGACCGCCTGGCCAACCCTCGGATCGGTCCCTTTGTAGCTTTTAACTGAAACGGAATCAATTTTCTTGGTTTTTAATTCGGCCTTTACCAGGTCGGCAGACTCTTTAACAGTATTGTACAGCTTGTCCAGGATACCGGCCTGTTCCTGATTTTTCGACAGATCCTTGTCATAGTTCTCCTTCGCTTTTTGATACAGGTCGAATTCTTTCTTTTCGGGGTCAGACTTCGGGCGGGCGCTATTCGCATATTTAGGCCCAAGCGCAGCAACCAGCCGGGTGATCTCTTCAGTGTCGTGATTGACATCACCGGTCTTTCCACCAATGAAGTCCCAGCCATGGATGTCGTCCACATAGCCGTTTCTATCATCATCTTTGCCATTGCCGGCGATCTCTTTCTTGTTTGTCCACAACGTTTTTCGAAGGTCTTCGTGAGAAGTATCAACCCCTCCATCAATGACGGCCACAATAACAGGGGTTGACTTTCGGTTCTTCAGCAGCTCAATATAGGCGCGGTCTGCACTTATGCCCAAGACTTTATCGAGACCGGCATCCTCATTGAACCAATTATAGTTCGCCGCGTGCGTAGGATGCGCGCGTGCCGCATTTACGGTTTGCGCGGGTGATTCCAGCGTAGCCAGGTGCAAAAACAGGGCGCTCAAAAGCACCGGTAAACAATCTGATCTCATAGGATATTATACTAACTCGGGTTCATGCATGGCCTCCAGTTCCCTGGCTGCTTGCGAAATACTGTTAACCGGAGAAATGGTCAAAATAAGGTGTGAACGATGCTCTTTCAGGCGGTATCTTTTTGGATCAGATTTTATGTGGTTCATGATCCGGCCAAAAATGCCGGTTTCGTAATACGAAGATTCTTGGTGGGAGATAAAATAGCATTTCAAAAGGCCGCCTTTAAGGGTCATCTTTTCAAACCCCAGTGCCTTAGCCGCCCATAGTAACCGGATAGTTTTTAACAGCTCTTCAACCTGCACAGGAAGAGGTCCAAAACGGTCGATCAGTTCTTTCTTAAAGGCGCTTAGCTGAGTCTCATTTTCAAGCTTACTTAAGGCCGAATACAAATTATACCGCTCAGATACACTGCTTACATATTCGTCAGGAATGAGAAGCTCCTGATCAGTATCGATCTGGCTCGCCAGCAAATAGGGCCGGGGCTTTTCATCCTTGAACAGGCCCGCAAATTCATTTTCTTTAAGCTCCTGCACAGCTTCGTCCAGGATCTTGTGGTACATTTCAAACCCTATTTCAGCAATAAAACCGCTTTGCTCTGCGCCAAGCAGGTTGCCTGCGCCTCTGATATCCAGGTCCCGCATAGCCACGTTAAACCCGCTCCCAAGATCCGAAAACTCCTCGATCGCACTAAGCCTTTTTCGCGCTTCGGAGGTGAGGGTCGATAGCGGCGGACTAAGCAAATAGCAAAAGGCCTTTTTGTTGGAACGGCCAACCCTGCCACGCATTTGATGGAGATCACTAAGTCCAAAGTTATGGGCCTGATTGATAAGCATCGTGTTCGCATTGCTTATATCAAGTCCCGATTCAATGATCGTTGTGGCGACAAGCACGTCATATTTTCCTTCAATAAAGGCTTGCATGACGTCTTCCAATTCAGACCCCTCGAGCTGGCCGTGTCCTACACAAACACGGGCGTCGGGACAAAGCTTCTTGATCATGCCTGCGATCTCATAAATATCCTTGACCCGGTTGTGCACAAAAAACACTTGCCCACCACGGTCGATCTCATACTCTATAGTATCCCGAATCGTCTTTTCGTTAAAAACGTGAAGCTCAGTGACGACAGGCTGCCGGTTAGGAGGGGGCGTGTTAATGATCGAAAGATCACGGGCACCCATGAGTGAAAAATGCAGCGTACGGGGAATTGGAGTTGCTGTGAGGGTCAGGGAATCGACGTTGATACGCATTTCCTTTAGCTTCTCCTTTGTACTCACTCCAAACTTTTGCTCCTCATCAATGATCATAAGGCCCAGGTCCTTGAAAACGACATCTTTACCAACGATGCGATGAGTGCCTATCAATATGTCGACCCTCCCGTCTTTTACCTTAAGGAGCGTTTCCTTGATCTCTTTGCTGGTTCTAAAGCGGCTCACGTACTCTACTGTCACGGGAAAGCCGGCAAGCCTGTCCTGAAAAGTCTTAAAATGCTGGTAAGCCAGGATCGTGGTGGGGACAAGAACGGCCACCTGTTTACTATCGCATACGGCTTTGAACGCCGCCCTTATCGCGATCTCGGTCTTGCCAAAGCCTACATCCCCGCACACCAGCCTATCCATGGGATACTCGGCTTCCATGTCTTTCTTGACTTCGGCAGTGGACTTGACCTGATCTGGCGTATCCTCATAAACAAATGATGCTTCAAGGTCGTTCTGCAGGTAGTTATCGGGACTAAAGGCATATCCTACCTTCGACTTTCTGAGGGCATAAAGGTCGATCAGGTCACGGGCGATATCCTTAACTTTTTTTTTAGTTGTTTTTTTTAGTTTTTCCCAGGCGTCAGTACCGAGCTTGTTGAGTTTAGGCTCTGTGCCATCTTTGCCGGTAAATTTCGAAATGCGGCTTAAAGAGCTGATATTGACATACAGAAGATCATTGTCAGAATAGACTAACCGTATCGACTCCTGTACCTTTCCATTTACCTCGATCTTTTCAAGACCTGCATACTTCCCAACGCCATGGTCGATATGTACCACATAATCACCTTGCTTGAGATCCCGCAGTTCTTTGAGCGTTAAAGCCTGGGTGCGGGAATAAGATTTCTTGAGCTGGTACTTGTAATACCTGTCGAATATCTGGTGGTCCGTATAGCAGGCAACTTTAAGGTCATCTTCAATGAATCCTTCCCTTACGGAGTGATTGACCACTGAGTACAGATCCTCTGAAAGCGCCTTGCCGCCTTTGGAAAGGTCTTCAAATATCCCGTAGAGTCTTTCTACCTGCTTGGCCGAATCTGCATAGATTAGGTTCCTTATCCCCCCGGCGTAGTTCGCCTGAAGGTTCTGCTTAAGATACATGAAATCTTTATTGAAAGAAGGCTGCGGACGGGTATGAAACTCAAGATCAAGCTGCGAGCTGTATAAGAACTGCTTTCCAAATTCGATAATGGTATGGTCTTCAGTAGCGTTTTTCAGGTACGTGGGGTCAACAAAGGAAAAGCCCGGATCAAGCCACTCGGGATGCAGAGACCGTTCTTCAGCACTCAGGTTTGAGAACAACGCCCTGGCCTTGTCGAGACCTTTCTGAGCGATATCGTATAAAAAGGACGCATCCTTAATCCACAAAACACAGTTTGGCGTTAGAAAGTCGAGAAAGGATATGTTGTTGTCCTTTAAGAGCTTTGACTGGACGTTGGGGACAATGGTGATACGTTTAAGCTGATTCACTGAAAGCTGGTCATCAGGATCGAAGGTGCGGATAGATTCCACCGTGTCACCGCCAAACTCAACCCGGTAAGGAAGATCGTGTGAAAACGAAAAGATATCGACTATCCCGCCACGTATTGCGAATTGACCAGCCTCATAGACAAAATCGGTACGTTCAAATTCATAAAGTGACAGGAACTCATTGATAAAATCAATTCCTAGTTTTTCTCCGGTGGCAATCTGAAGGGTATTCTTTTCCAGTGTATCTCTGCTGATGACCTTTTCGCACATCGCCTCGGCATAACTGACGATCATTCGGGCAGACCGGCTGTTTTTCACCTCACTGAGCACTTCGGCCCTTAACAGAACGTTTGCGCTGTTGATCTGCGTGAAATCAAAATCTTTCTTAAAACTGGACGGAAAGAACAGCACATCATTGCCCGAAATGCTCTCGAGGTCATTCATAAAATATACTGCCTCTTCATAAGTAGGCAAAATATAAAGCATGACAGGACCTTGGTTTTGATAGACCGCCGAAGCGACATAGGCATCAGATGAGCCAATGAGACCTTTTAGCTGAATGCGGTGAAGGGCCTCCCTCTTACCGTTTACATCGTTTAAACAAGCATGGAGGCGCTGAATACGGTTATCTAAACTATATAACCTAAAGATTTCCTGTAGATTCAAACGCAGTATTTGTTCAAAGATACGACCTATTCAAAATTCTAGCCAATCGGCTCTACTTTCGCACCATGAAAATTTATGAGTTGCTTGATTTGATCGATTCCTGGGCACCATTCGCGACTCAGGAAAGCTGGGATAATAGCGGGCTTATTACCGGTGATGCAAATGACGACATAAACAAGGCTCTGCTGTGTCTTGATTGTACCTCGCAGGTTGTCGAAGAAGCGGTGGCTAATTTTTGTAATGTGATCATTTGCCATCATCCTCCTGTATTCACTCCTTTAAAAGTATTTACCGCCGCAAATCCCCTGTCTGGTGTTGTTGTTAAGGCGATTCGACATAACGTCGCTATTCTTGCGCTTCACACCAATCTTGACAATGCGGCCGGTGGTGTAAGTCATGAAATTGGCCTAAGACTAGGTCTTAAAGAAATGGAAGTCTTACAGCCTCTTAACGGATCCATGCTTAAGATCCAAACGTTTTGTCCGGCCGCGCAAGCCGGCTTTGTTCGCAATGCTTTGTTTAAAGCCGGAGCAGGTGAACTGGGTCGTTACACTTCATGCAGTTTTAACAGCCGCGGAACAGGCACGTTTACACCAGGAGAATCGTCCGAACCTTTTGCAGGCGAACGCGGTAAATTTCATGAGGAACAAGAGATTAAGATCGAGTGCATTCTTCCCAGCTGGACTAAGGGCAGGGTGGTCAAGGCTTTACTGCGTTCCCATCCGTATGAGGTCCCTGCTTATGACCTCATACCGCTCGTAAATGAGTGGACTGCGAACGGTGCAGGTATAAGTGGCCTTCTCGAGCTGCCAATGGATAGCGGTGACTTTTTAGACTTCCTGGCCAGTCGTATGAAAGCGCGTGTTGTAAGGCATACCGGCTACTCGAGTAGCATTCACAGGGTCGCTTGCTGCGGGGGTTCAGGGAGCTTTCTGCTGGAGCCTGCGGTCGCTGCCCGGTGCGATGTAATGGTAACTGCCGATGTAAAATATCATCAGTTCGTGGATTACGCGAATAGGTTGATGGTCGCAGACATTGGACACTATGAAAGTGAGCAGTTCACACCCGAACTTATCCACAAAAAACTTACTGAAAATCTTATTACCTTTGCACTCTTATTGTCAAAAGTGAACACCAATCCCATTAATTATTCGTATTATGGAAACAACGGTTGAGCAAAAATTAAAGGCTCTCTACGAGCTGCAGACTATACATACACAAATTGATAAGATACGCACTGTTCGTGGAGAATTACCCATGGAGGTAAGGGATCTTGAAGACGAGGTTGAGGGCTTGCAAACCCGCATTAATAAGTCACGAGAAGATCTGAATGAGATGACCGCTGCAATAACTTCCCGAAAAACAAGTATAAAGGACTCTCAGGCAAGCATCAAAAAGTATGAGAGCCAGCTTGAAAACGTTAAGAACAACAGAGAATACGAAGCCCTTACAAAGGAGATCGAAATTCAGGGGCTCGATATTCAGGTTTCTGAAAAAAAGATCAAGGAGTACGGCTACGAGATAAAGTCAAGGGAAGAAGTATTCGAACAATCCGAACAAGGATTGGAGGAGCGCCGTAAGGATTTGGCTGTCAAGAAAGATGAACTTAACATGATCACCGCCGAAACCCAAAAAGAGGAAGACGCTCTAATTGAAAAGGCTAAAATTGCTGAAACCCACATTGAAGAGCGGCTGCTCATCGCTTACAATAAATTACGCGGTAACGCGAAGAACGGGCTGGCAGTCGTTACCATCGAGCGTGACGCATGCTCAGGTTGCTTTAATAAGATACCCCCTCAGCGCCAGGCAGATATTCGTCAGAGCAAAAAGATCATTGTTTGTGAACATTGCGGCCGCATTTTGGTAGATGATAACCTTGTTGCCGAAAATCAGGAAGCCGTTTAATTCTCTTTTCAAGAATTGGAATCGATGGTTGGGGACGCTGCTTGCGACAGTAGCTTTGTCAACTGCGCAGGCAAAGTTCGTCGTTACCGAAAACTGTCAGCAGGCTTACTCCTGTATCCTGCAGCTGAGGCTAAAGGAAGCTTCGGCGCTGCTGGATAATGAGCGTAAATCAAACCCATCGAATTCGCTCGTATTGCTTCTTGATAATTATTGGGAGTACTTCAATTTGATCGCTTCAGACAGGCTGGAAGACTACGAACTCATGAAAAGGTCGGTTCCCCGCCGTCTTGACGCCCTTGAGAATGAGCAGCGTTCCCCTTGGTATTACTACAGCCTGGCGGAAGTTAATCTTCAGTATGCCTTTATGCGTGCCCGTTTTCAGGAATACTGGGGTGCGGGTTGGTCAATTCGCAGGGCCTCGGGTTTGCTGGACGACAGCGAAAAACATTATCCCAATTTTCTTCCAGCAAAAAAATGCCGTGGTGTGTTGCTGTCTGTTCTTGGGGCCGTTCCGACGGGGCTGAAACTAGCTATGGGTCCGCTGGGACTCAGAGGAAACACCCGTGAAGGGCTTATACTCCTGGACCACACACTCGGCGAGATGAAAGCAGTCTCCCTTCAGCAGGGCCCAGCGGACAGGAAATTACCTATGGCCGGAGAAACGGCTTTGTATTTGTCTTATATCCAAGCTGCGCTCAATGAAAGGGCTCCTGATTATGCACTATGCATTAAACGCATCGATGAAAATATGATACCCTCACCGCTTACCGCTTTCGTAAAAACGTCCATTGCGATTCGCAATTCACAAACGACAGATGCGCTTAAGTTTTTAAATGAAAAGCCTCCCGGCAGCAAATTCACCCCATTCTACCAGCTTGAGTATTTCATGGGGGTCGCAAAGCTGAATCGACTTGACACGGACGCCTTATCCTGTTTCCAGCGTTTTCTGGGAGAAACAAAAGGCGTTAGTTTTGTTAAGGATTCATACCTGCGTATTGCGTGGATCTACCGGCTGGAGGGAAACACAAAGTCTTATACCGAAAATATCAACAATGTACTTATGAAGGGATATGCCTCCCAGGATAAAGACAAACAGGCTATTTGCGATGCTGCCGAGCCGGTACTATATCCCGAGTTGCTGCGGGCAAGACTTCTGTTTGATGGCGGCTTTTATGATCGGGCAGGAGCCGAATTAAAGAAAAAAACGCCTGCAAATTATCCAGAACTTCACAACAGGCTAGAATTCTTGTACCGTTCAGGGCGCATTGCCGAAGCCTGTAGTTACAAAATGCAGGCCATCACAGCCTACATTAAAACTATAGAAGGCGGCAAAAATTCCCCCTGGTACTATGCTGCAAATGCCAGTTTGCACCTGGGAATGATCTACGAAAGCCTAAAGGACGTCGTGCATGCCCGCAAAGCTTACCAGCAGTGTCTGGACATGCACGAAACAACTTATAAAAATAGTATCGATAATAAGGCAAAATCGGCCCTTGATCGGCTGGAATCAAACAGAACCTCCAGATGACCACTGCGGATTAAAGGGATTTCAATGCGCCTTCGCCTCCACTGGCTTGTCTTTACGCACTTTAATTGACAGGAATTTTTCGAGTGATGCGTTACGGGAAGGTATTCCGGTACGTTGGTTAAGCATTCCAACAAACCGATGAGAAGGTATGTTTTCGTTTAACGAAAGTGCGAAACTATTAGACGATGACTTTATGCGTTCATCGTTCGATAAAGACACGGGAGGATCCGCAGGGCGGCTTAACAATCCTGTTGAATAATAAGCAAGGGCGGCCTTGAGGGGGTCCTCATTTGGATTACCCCAGTCAAATTCAACACCATCATAAGTTTGGAGGTCGGGCACAAAGCCACTAACGTAGTTATCTTTGCCTAATGCGTTTGTAGTCTCAAAGTTAATAAGGAAGGCTTCGTAAACTGGCTTCTTTCGAGGCATTGCCCAGTTAAAGAATCCAAAGGGCTTTCCGCCGGTGTTCTGACGTTCAGGTGTTCTTCCGTAACCAACTCCAATGAGCTTGACCGGCAAATAGGGATACAAGTTATTTATCACCAGTTCTGCGGCAGAGTAAGTCTGGTAGCTCACGATGAACGTTATGCTATTAATGTTAAGACCGGCAGGATTATGAGAATCGCTCTTATTTACATTAAACGTGGTATCGTGAGGTGTTCCCTTGTAACCGTGTTTGTAAAAGTAATTCAAGGTATCGTTCCAGCGCTCCGTGTACAGAACCTTGCCATTGTTGGCGGCAGGAATAACCGCATTGTCAAGTTGAGCGGCAACATCTGTATAACCACCACCATTATACCGGAGATCGATGACAAGATCGGTGACCTTCGCAGACGCGAAATGTGCAAACGCACTATCTAAACCGGGATGGGTGATATTATTATTATTATTTTGGGTAAGAAAAGTATTGTAGGCCATATAACCAACCGTTTTAGAACCGACAGGAAACACATTGGTAGCAATCACTTCGTCATCAGCAACCGATGTTTGGTTTAATGTCATTGTTACCTGCTTTGAACTAGCCGGATTGAAAAAGACAAAGTTTAGGGTAGTGGCGCCTAAGGTGGTATTAAGCTTATTGATCGTGGCTTGATCAGTAGCCGCTGTGACTCCATTCACTGAAATGATCTGCCAGCCGCGCCGTACTCCTTGAGAATAAGCTGGTGAGGCATGAGCCGCATAAGAAATTCTTAGTTTGCCCGTGCGGTCGAACTTATACTCGAGGCCGTATCCGAGGGATACGCCCTGTATAAAAAGACGCTGATAATCGGCCTCGGTAAGGACGAAACTAAAATGATCGTAATGTTTTCCATTAACTGCATTTATCGGGGAAAACCCTTGAATAGCCGTTACAAGTTGCCTTAAAGTATCGGTGAGGGAGTAAGTATGGGGCTTAAAATTCGCCGGAATACTCTTGTTCCACAAGTAAAAATAGGCGGCATAATCTGTCAATGAATCCCTAAAATCGGGGGTGCCTGCCGTATGCACGGTATCGGGCCGGTTATTAATAGGAGGTCCTGGCTTAGGTGCAGGGTTATCCTTTTTACAAGAGACCATTAAACAACTAGCTATGACTGCAGCCAGGCAAACCAGCGAAGAAAAATTCGATAGAGATTTTCGGGATTGCGACCCAATAGTATTTGGGCGCGGTAATAGTGTCATATACGTTTTCGCTTAGTATGAGTGTCGGTGGTCAAAAAGTATTCCATCCTGGTAAGTTAGTAAAAATGCAAATTTCAAATACTGATATGACCAATTTCTTATACACGCTGGCCAATTAAAAGAACTTATCAGGGAACCCGAAATTTCTTCTGTCTTTACCCGCTATTTCTTCAAAAAATAAACCGTTCCTCGGTATCAAGAAAGAATACATAAAGTTCTTTTGGCCCATGGGCGCCAAGAACAAGTGTTTTTTCGATATCGGCTGTACGGCTTGGACCGGTTATCAAAGTTATTGAAGAGGGTATACGCTTGTACTTTTTTGAGACAAGCTGCAAACCGTCCTTGATATCGGTTACAAGCTGGGAAGAGTGGGCGACGACAATATGAACGGGCGGAAAGATCATGAGCTGCCTTCCGCTTACAACCCCGGTCGAAATGAGGACACTGCCGTTTCGGGCAACAAGCGCATCACACAAAGTAACAGAGGCGGCAGCATCGAGAACTGCTAAGGGACCGCTTGTATAAGGGAATTCAAACTCATCTAAAAAGGTTAAAAGCCCTGGATCGCCGGTCGCAAGATTTTTCCACTGGTGGTCCTGCACAAGGCTAAGAAGACTCTCTACCAGGTTTATTTCAGAATCGCAATAAATGAAATTACCCCCCACCCGAGTGAGCTCTTCGGCGAACATGATCTCGTTACCCTGCAGGTTTTCCTTATACAGAGGGGTTGGATCAAGCTCAGGCCAGGGATTATCCCGTTTCTCGATAAGTGCCTTTCGAATGTTCTTTAGCATTCGCTCCCGGGCGGTTACAGTGGGGAGGCTCATATCCTTTCCCCTTTAGTTCTCCAGCGCCATGGGCAGATCCGTTTGCTCAGGCGCACTTGTAAGGCCGTCCTTTCCGTTCACATACTCATCATACGTAGTGCGGTTATCAAAAGGCCTCTTGCCAAGTATCTCTTCAAGATCACTTTGAAACAGGATCTCTTTTTCCAACAGCTTTTCAGCGATCGTTTCGAGCCCGTCTCTATGGTCGACCAATAAGCTCCGCGTACGCTGGTAGGCAGCATCAACCAAATGACGCACTTCATGATCAATAAGATCTGCGGTATGATCCGAGTATGGTTTGCCGAAAGTATACTCACCGCCGGTATCATTGAAACTGAGATTCCCAACCTTGTCATTCATTCCATAGACAGTGACCATTGCATAAGCGAGCTTGGTTATACGTTCGAGGTCGTTCTGGGCCCCGGTCGAGATCTTGCCAAAGATCAGATCCTCTGCCGCCCTGCCTCCCATGGTCATACACATACCATCGGTAAGCTGTTCGGTCGTGTACAAAAACTGTTCTTTTGGCAGGTACTGCGCATACCCCAAAGCGGCAAGCCCCCTTGGCACAATACTCACCTTGACCAAAGGATCAGCATGCTCGAGAAACCAGCCCGTTATTGCGTGACCTGCTTCGTGATAGGCGACTATTTTCTTTTCCTCGGGTGAGATGATCTTATTCTTTTTTTCAAGTCCGCCGATCACCCGGTCGATAGCGTCCTGAAAATCCTGCATATCAACAGCGACTTTATTCTGCCGTGCTGCAATAAGTGCCGCTTCGTTACAAACATTTGCAATCTCGGCACCGGCAAAACCGGGTGTTTGAGCCGAAAGCTTTCGCGGATCAACATTAGCATCAAGTTTAAGGGGCTTTAGGTGCACCTTAAAAATGTGCTCACGGCCATTGAGATCGGGCTTGTCGATAGCGATCATGCGGTCAAACCGGCCGGGCCTCAAAAGCGCCGAGTCAAGGACGTCTGGCCGGTTTGTCGCAGCCAGGATAATTACGCCTGAATCTGTTCCGAAACCATCCATTTCTACCAGCAATTGATTAAGCGTATTTTCTCGCTCATCGTTTCCGCCCATGATCTGGTTCTTGCCGCGAGCTCTTCCGATGGCGTCAATCTCATCAATAAAGATGATACAAGGCGCCTTATCTCTTGCCTGACGAAAAAGGTCCCTCACTCTAGAAGCGCCTACTCCTACGAACATCTCTACAAAGTCAGATCCTGACAGCGAAAAGAAAGGAACCTGCGCTTCACCGGCAACCGCCTTCGCAAGCAAGGTCTTACCCGTCCCTGGAGCGCCTACAAGGAGGGCACCCTTTGGGATCTTTCCCCCCAGGTTAGTATATTTTTTCGGGTTCTTCAAAAAGTCAACAATCTCCATGACCTCCTGCTTTGCTTCTTCAAGACCGGCAACATCATTGAATGTGATGTTAACCTGGCTTTCCTTGTCGAAGAGCGTGGCTTTAGACTTCCCAATATTGAATATCTGTCCACCCGGTCCCCCGCCGGTACCTCCTGATAATCTCCTGATCACAAAGAACCAAAAGAACATCACCAGAGCGATCGGTATCAGAAATGGAGTCAGGTAATCGAGATAGTTTTGTTTGGATACGAAGTTGACGCCAATACGTCTCTCCTCTGGAAGATCTTTCTGAGCCTCAACAAACTCTTTTTTAAGATTCTCTGCAGTAGCCTCGGTAAACTTAAAGATTGGTCCCCCGCTGGCCATGGCAAAACTGCTGTTTCGAACGAGCGATTTAATCCGCGGATCAGTAAGGTATTCGTTCTTCACATATACGTCAACGTTCCATATATCACCGTCAATTTTGTAAGCCTCTACCTTCTCAACCAGGCCAGGTCTTAAAAGGGCTGACTCGAATTTTTGGAAATCTATGTTCGTCGGAGTATTTGGGTGCCAGAACTGATAAAACATAAAGAGACCAAGAAGAACAATTCCATATATCCACATCCAATTGAATTTGGGGACGTTGGGCAGAGACTTCTTGATGGGGCGTAAGCGTGGTATTCTACTATCTTTCTTTTTCTCGTCCATTTTGGAACTTTCTACAAATGTCACTAGTGGTATATCGCATACCCGGTATCAAATATTGTACATCATGCCGTCAGCAAAAGGTACAGCAATGAGATGAGCACAACCAGTTTTATTGGTCTGACGGGTTTAGTTCAGACCGGCAGGTAAAGTGTCGTAAGGGTATTTAGGGTATTATGGAAGATCAAGCAGAACCCAAATACAAACGAATCACAAGTAAATCAGGTAAAGCAACTGTCAGGCTGTTTTATAAATTACAATTTCGGCGTCTCCCCAGAGCTCTTCTACACCATAATGGTAACGGGTGTCTTTTTGAAAAACATGAACTACAACATTGATGTAATCCAGTAAAACCCACTCGCCGTTTTCAAAACCTTCTTTGCGCCATGGCTCTTCACCTAATTCTTTGGTCATTTCAAACTCTACAGAATTGGCTATGGCCCGAACCTGAGTGGCAGAATCGGCATGACAAATAATGAAATAGTCTGATACTGAGGTTTTAATGCTTCGAAGATCCAGCCGAACGATGTCGCTTCCTTTTTTCTCTTGGATTCCGTAAATAATTACTTCTGAGGTAGTTTTGTTTTTGTCTTTAATACCTTTAGTCATTCAATAGAATTTATCCAAAGCTTGTAAATGCAATTTACTAAGAATTCTCTGGTATTGTCCCCGCCAAATTTCATTTCGCTTAAGCTAACCGATTCAACAAATAATTACGCGAAATCATTAATAACTAGTCGAAACACAAATTCCAGGCCAATACCAGATGGTGCTGTAATTATGGCAGAGCAGCAAACCGCCGGCCGGGGTCAGCAAGGCAACTCCTGGCATTCGACCGCAGGCAAAAACATCCTCTGCTCAATTATTCACTCTGCCGCATTTTTGGAACCGTCGGCCCAGTTCCTTATAAGTATCACAGCATCACTTGCAGTTCGGGATCTTCTAGTTGCTAAGGGTATCAGTGACATTGCCATTAAGTGGCCTAATGATGTTTATTCCGGTTGCCAAAAAATCGCCGGCCTGCTTATTGAAAATGTGATCCAAGGAAATTCACTTTTTTACACCATCGTCGGAATAGGCATCAATGTTAATGAGGAGGCTTTTCCTGAAGCACTCTCACGAGCGATTTCCATGAAGATGCGCTGTCAAACTTATTTTGACGTTAAAGAAGTCATGGAAGAGCTTCTTTTCTGTTTCGACCTAAGATGGCAGCAGTTAAAAAACAGCCAACACACCTTATTATTGAAGACCTATACTGATTTTCTTATGGGTTTTGAGGTAAAATGCAAGTTCGCAAGCAGTAACCGCAGCTTTGAGGGGGTGATTCGGGGAATAAGCGGTTCAGGAGAACTTCTAATCGAAGAAAACAACAGAATTACCGCCTACCGGAACAAAGAAATCGAATTCGTATTCGCCACCTAATGTGTAAGTTTGCCAGATCGGATGAAATCACTTTACTCGGTTTTTTTTGAGGGATTTCTCGGAGGCTTCGCAGCGTTCTTAATGCCTTGCATATACCCAATGCTGCCGCTTACCGTTAGCTTTTTTTCAAAGCAAACCGGCAGCCGGTCCTCTGCCATCCGAGCCGCGCTCGTCTATGGGTTATCTATTATTGTGATCTATGTGCTGTTTGGCGCATTGATCACCGCAGTCCTTGGTCCTTCGGCACTCAATGGGCTGGCGAGCAGCGCCGGATTTAACTTATTCGTCTTTCTACTACTGGTTACATTCGCAATTTCGTTCTTTGGCGTATTTGAAATTAACCTTCCCAGCAGCTTGGTGAACAAAGTAGACGAAGGCTCAGGCGCTAAAAGCCTGTTGGGAATCTTCTTGATGGCCTTTACCCTTGCTCTGGTTTCCTTTTCCTGTACTGCCGGGATCATCGGCTATCTCCTGGTTGAAGCCGTGCGTTCCAAAAGTTTCTTTGGTCTTATTCTTGGCATGAGCGGTTTTAGCGTAGCGCTTGCGCTTCCATTTACACTAGCCGCCTTGTTTCCCGGGCTCCTGAGCCGTCTTCCGAAATCGGGCAGCTGGCTTAATTCAGTCAAGGTCGTGCTTGGGTTTTTGGAACTCGCCTTGTCGCTTAAGTTTTTTTCTACGTTTGACCTAGTCTATCACGCCGGCATCCTGGGAAGGGAGACGTTTTTGTCACTATGGATCGTGATCTTCACCTTTTTAGGCCTGTATCTTTTGGGCAAGATCAAACTCTCACATGACGCGACCCTGGAGCATGTTTCGGTCCCCAGACTGCTGTTCGCCTTGGCTAGTTTTGCGTTCGCAGTTTACATGGTACCCGGCTTGTGGGGTGCCCCCTTGAAGATCCTTAGCGGGATCGCCCCCCCGATGGAGACTCAGGAATTTAGCTTGAATCCGGTAGCTGGTCCAAACATATCCCAAAGTCAAGGCATGACTCAGTTGCGACTTCCGCCTGACCGATTATACGTTAACTTATTTAAAGAACCTTTAGGCCTTGAGGGCTTTTTCGATCTTAAAGAGGCTGCGGCGTATTCAAAAGCCGTGAAAAAACCTCTTTTCATTGACTTTACCGGTCACAGCTGCGTGAATTGCCGCAAGATGGAGCAAACAGTATGGGTGGACCCGGCCGTAAAGTATGTCCTCGCTGAGGATTATATACTGGTTTCTCTTTATGTCGATGAGCGGACCGAGCTTCCCGCCGGTCAGCAGTACACCTCGAAGCAATTTGGCAATAAGGTGCGTACGATCGGCAATTTGAATTCAGACCTTCAGGCCAATCTATTCAATACCAATTCACAGCCCTATTATGTCATAGCCGGAGAAGACTTAAAACCTCTTGTCAAACCTCTGCAGTTTGATTCGGACATAGGTCGGTACCTGGCATTTCTCCAGTCGGGAAGGAAAGCGTACAACGAAAAATTCAAATGAATCAAGTTATAAGGCGAATTGGAGTTTTTACTTCGGGTGGCGATTCACCGGGAATGAATGCTTGTATTCGTGCTGTTGTGCGTACGGCTATTTACCACAAGCTCGAAGTTTACGGTATACGAAGAGGTTACGAGGGAATGATCAACGGAGAGATGATCCCTCTGGAAGCAAGCTCGGTCGCCAACATCATTCAACGGGGAGGTACATTTTTAAAGACCGCACGTAGTATGCGTTTTATGACTCCCGAAGGTCGTCACAAAGCTTACCAACAATTGAAAAATCACCAAATCGACGCTCTTGTAGCAATTGGCGGAGATGGTACGTTTAGAGGCGCGATTGAATTTTGCGATACCTATGACTTTCCTCTGATAGGTTTGCCCGGTACGATTGACAATGATCTATTTGGGACCGATTTTACCATTGGCTACGACACGGCCATTAACACGGTGGTTGAGGCGGTCGACAAAATTAGGGACACCGCCGAGTCGCACGACAGGCTTTTTCTTGTTGAGGTTATGGGCCGTGATTCAGGGCTCATCGCGCTAAGAAGCGGTATAGGGGCAGGAGCCGAAGCGATTATCATTCCCGAAAGCAAAAGCAATCTCGAACACTTATACGACCGTCTCGAACAAGGCCACCGGGAAAAGGCTTCAAAGATCGTTATCGTCGCCGAAGGCGATGAGGCTGGAGGCGCTTTTGGTATCGCCCGCAAGGTTAAAGAACGTTTCCCTCAGTATGATGCTAAGGTAACTGTGCTTGGGCATATTCAACGAGGCGGAAGTCCTTCTTGCCAAGACCGCGTCCTTGCAAGCCGGCTTGGATTTACTGCAGTCGAAGCTCTGATCGCTGGAACCCGGGGAGTGATGATCGGCATGATCCACAAGGATATCGTTTTCACGCCCCTTGGAAAAGCGATCAAGCACATTGAAGAGATTAACCCTAACCTTATCAGAATGGTTGAAATCCTTTCTACCTAATCTTTGCTTATGGGCACTGTCGCCTTAGGAAGTTCTGCGGGAAGATGGATCATGATTTCGGCCATACTGGCTTCGGCAATGGCCTTTATTGATAGCAGCGCGCTTAATGTTGTTTTGCCTGCTCTTCAGAAAGATCTGCATGCCTCAGGCACCGATCTCTTTTGGGTCTTAAACGCCTACCTGCTTATGCTTGCTTCCCTGGTGTTGATTGGCGGCGCGCTGGGTGACAAGCTCGGCCGCAAGAAAATTTTTATGGTTGGGATCTTTGTTTTCATGATTGGTTCAGCAGCCTGTGGCTTTTCGGCCGATGTCTTTTTTTTAATCGGCTTTAGGGCGCTGCAGGGAGCCGGTGGGGCGCTTATGATCCCGGGAAGTCTTTCGCTGATCTCGTCTGGCATCGCTGATGAAGAAAAGGGAAAGGCCATTGGAACCTGGTCTGCACTCACGACGATCGTCACTATGGGCGGACCAATACTGGGTGGGGCCTTGGCAGATATTGGACTTTGGAGGTATATTTTTTTCATTAACATTCCGATAGGATGCGCCACGGTTGTCATGTTATGGTTTTACGTCGCCGAAACAAAGGAACCGGACTCGATTTCCAGGGGATCGCTTGATCTTTGGGGAGCGATCACACTTGCTGTTGGACTGGCCCTTATTACCTTCGGATTTTTACGTATCCCGGTGCTTGGTCTTTTTAATGTCCAGACGATTGGCACTTTATCGGCTGGCTTTGGGCTTCTGATCGTATTTTTGACTTTGGAGCGGCGTGTTAGTAACCCCATGATGCCTCTCCGACTATTTTCAAATTCGACATTCTCCGGTGCTAATCTCCTCACCTTTTTCCTGTATGCCGGCCTTGGATCAGGCTTGCTGTTTCTATCTCTGAACTTAGTGCAGGCCCAGGGCTATACCCAGCTACAGTCTGGCCTTACCTTTTTACCGTTCACGGTGCTTATGGTGCTTCTTGCGAGATTTGCGGGGAGACTAGCCGATAAATATGGAGCCCGACTTTTTTTGATCGCCGGTCCAGCGGTAGCCGGCACCGGTCTTCTTATGCTGTCGTTCATCAGGCAAACGGGCGGTTTCGGGGAATATTGGACTACTTTCTTCCCTGGAATCCTAGTCCTGGGTTTAGGAATGTCATTAACCGTCGCACCCCTTACCACCGCTGTTATGGGTTCGGTCGGCGACGAGTTCTCGGGGACGGCTTCGGGCATTAATAACGCAATGACACGCATTTCAACGGTATTCGCCAACGCGATCTTTGGTGCGTTTGCAGTGGTAATATTTTCGGGTTTTCTAAGCGCTAAGATTGAGCCAGCCAGACTTAGCATGGGTCAGCGGTCCAGCGCTATGCATGAGGCTGTCAATCTTGGCAACGCCCGTACACCTAGCGGTTTACTTGAGAGCAAACGATCGCTAGTAGCAGCCGCATATCGATCGAGCTTCATCCAAACCTACGATGTGATACTTAGAATCTCAGCGGGGCTAGCTTACCTGGGGACGTTTCTTGCAGTAATTTTTATTAAACCTTTGACACACTAAAAGGTGCAAGCAACAAGTCCAAGGTGGGGACTTTTAATTTACAGCCAGTGTTTTAGTATAGCGAAGATTATTCCTGTCAAAAGTCCTGTTTGGGTGATCATTAAAGCGACAATCCACCTTATTGAGTCAACTTTGCTGTCGCTTATTTTGGCAAACAATTTAATTTCGTTGTCGCTTATTTTAGCAGATAATTTCATTTCGCTGTCGCTTATTTTGGCAGACAATCTAGTTTCGCTGTCGCTTATTTTTTCAGAGAGCTCAATTTTCAAGTTAGCAAGGTCAATTTTTGTGGCGACCTGCATTTCCTGTTCTTTTCTGGTTTCGTCAAACTGGTCAGCGAAATAAGAGGTTAATACTTGGGTCTGCTCTTCACCAAGAACGGCTTTTAGCCTGTTGTAGTTTTCTAAGAACCTTGCTGTTTGCATTGCCATAAAGCTACTTATTTAACAGTTATTAAAATTGAATCTTAATTTCACTAAACCCGAGTCGGATAATTAACTTAAAGGGAGACGGGTGTCACCGGCTTTAAGTGCCAGCGTTCCCTAAATATACAAATAATAATATTTACATTACGAGATGTTTATTTGTATTAATGCCGGCCTTCTCCTTGGAGTTGAAGCAGTTTCTGTTTCAATTGAAGTCAACATTGGTCCTGGGGCAAGGTACTATATCGTAGGACTACCGGATTCAGCGATAAAAGAAAGCTTTCAACGAATCGAGGCGGCTCTTCGAAACAACGGCTTGCATATGCCCAGACAAAAGATCGTCGTGAACCTTGCGCCGGCCGACGTCAGGAAAGAAGGTTCGTCCTATGATCTGAGTATCGCCTGCGGTATCCTGGCTGCCAGCCGCCAAATGCCGGCAGGCCGGGTCAGTGAATATCTGATCATGGGCGAACTTTCTTTGGACGGTAGTCTTCGCTCGATAAGGGGTGCGTTGCCGCTTGCCCTGCAGGCTAGCAAGCAACAGTTAAGAGGGATCATATTGCCTGCACAAAATGCTGCCGAAGCCGAAGTCGTGCAAGGCTTGCAAGTGATCGGGCTTCGAAATGTGGCTGAGTTACTTGAATTTTTCACGTCGGGTTACAAGCACTGGAGGGTTAAGCGGCAGACGCCGTATCCTAACCCCGGTCCTCCCGAACCATTTAGGTTACCCGAAAATGATTTTTCAACTGTAAAAGGTCAGCGAAGCGCTAAACGGGCTTTGGAACTTGCTGCTGCCGGAGGACATAATATCTTGCTTATTGGATCGCCCGGATCAGGGAAGACAATGCTTGCTCAGCGAATGCCTGGAATACTGCCGCCGCTTGATGTCGACGAAGCTATTCAGACCACCAGTATTCATTCGGTTGCCGGCCTTTTGGCCGGCTGCAACCTTATTACCCAGGTTCCGTTTAGGGCACCTCACCATACCATCACGGCGATCGGGATGGCTGGCGGAGGGAACCTTCGCCCCGGGGAAATTAGTCTTGCACATCACGGCATCCTGTTCTTGGATGAACTTCCCGAATTCACTCGAGCAGCTCTTGAAGTTTTAAGGCAACCGCTTGAAGAAGGCTGCATTAGGATCACACGGGCGAAAAACACGATTCAATACCCAGCTTCATTTATGCTGGTAGCGGCAATGAACCCCTGCGCCTGCGGCAATTTAGGTGATCTGGAAAAACCGTGCAGCTGCCCGGCAGGGAGCGCCGAGCGGTATACAAGCCGCATTTCAGGTCCACTTCTTGACCGTATTGATATTCAAATGGAGGTTGCCCGTCTGTCCTACGAAGAATTGAGCAGTGAAGAACCTATCGAATCAAGCCACCAGATCTATCTGCGTGTTGTAAACGCCCGCGAAATCCAAAAGCAACGATTCTCGGGGTATCGTTCCGGCTCGTTACATTCCCGAACGAATGCTCACATGGATCAGAGACAGCTTAAGCTGTTTTGCAAGCTGGATGGACAGGGTTCTAATGCCCTCGAGAAAGCTGTTGCCTATTATGGCTTGTCTGCCCGGGGATACCACCGGATACTTAAGGTTGCCCGCACAATTGCTGACATGGATTCGTCTGATAACATATCTGCCGCTAATATATCAGAAGCGATATCCTACAGGGGCGTGGTACGCTTAGCTGGCATTGCTTGATGAGGAGCCTGCAGTGACCGGCAGATCCCGCTGTACCATGCCTGCTCCTCTATGGGAAGCGCCGTAGGTAACCTGAAAAACAGGTGCGTCCTTTGCTATGCGCAGTTCGTCTTGTTTAAATAGCTCGGCCTGGAGCTCACGTGAAGTTTTAGTACTCCCGTCATGACTCCAGCCGGGGGGCATGAAGACGTAAGCTAACCGTGTCTTCCAGGGAAGTGGACGCCGAAGATCGGCAAAGATGCCCTTCCATTCATGAAAGATCATAACTGCGGGATGATACCGGCGCTCAGGGTTATGCGTGAGGCCATATACAATTTCTTCGTCATCGTGCTCAAGTTCGAAGGTTCCAAAGATTTTATCCCAAATAATGAGAACCATGCCCATGTTCTTATCCAAATACCGGATGTTCGAAGCATGATGCACCCGGTGGTGCGAAGGGGTGGTCATGAAAAGCTCTAAAAAACCGAGTTTTCGAATATACCGGGTATGGATGATGTTGCCGTACACCTGACAGCAGGCATAGATAAACATGATATCTATAGCCTTAAAGCCCAGTAAGGCAAGGGGTATAAAGTAGAAGTACCGGTAAAGGGGCTGCAACACTGAAGATCTAAAGCCTGTGGTGATGTTGAACTCAGTCGAGGAATGATGCGTCACATGTACGGCCCAAAAGAACCGGGAGTAATGGTCAACCCGGTGCTGCCAATAAAATGCCAGATCCATTCCCAGGAATAAAATGAGCCAGTAAAGGAAGTCAGGCTTAATGACGAGAAAGTGATATTCGTAAAAAAAGCCCAGCACAAAAAAGCAGAAGAACCTGATGCTAACGTCTACCGAAAAATTGCAAAGAGCGAGGAAGACATTGCTGATCGTTTCTTTTACGCTATAGTACTCAAGGTCGTGAAAGTGGCTTAAAGCGATTTCAAGGATGATGAGTACTGCCAGTCCGGGAATAGCAAAGAATTGAAGTAGGTATTCCCTGGCGCCTGAAATGTGCATGGGCAAAAATAAATGTTTTAACACTTAATTAAAAAATCTCAACAATGTTTTCAGAAAATGCCCAGAAACTTGCCCTTATGCTTCTTTTTCCTTTCGGCTCTGCGCTTGTCTTGCGCTGATGCACGGTCAGAAGTACTAGCTGCCAGCGGCACCGACGGACCCGAACCTACCATCGCCTCATGTTCATCTTTACTTTTGAACGAGTTGATTAGCCGGTCAAAAAAGTTTCCCCGGGTACTGTCTGCCGAACTGTCGACTTGAGCAGGGGCGCTTTTAATCACATACCTTGCCGCTGTTCCTGCTAGGCGAATATTGAACATGGAGAATGTATCTGCCGGATTGATCTTACCCCGGGCGAGGAGATTGCCGCTAATGAAGCGGTAGTAACCTTTCAAATGGTTTTTAAGAGAACCATCGGGATTGAACGAATACTGATAGGCTTTTGGTTTTGGAATAATGCTGGTCAAAAATATGCTTTCGCCAAGCGTAAGGCCGGCGGGCGCCTTTGCGAAGTAAAAGCGCGAAGCTTCTCCGACACCATAAATATTGGGTGCCCACTCGATTAGATTCAGATAGGTTTCAAGAATGCGCTGCTTCGATGCAATCCCCGCGTTTTCGAGCATCCAGGTGATAAGCATTTCTTCGACCTTACGACTCACCGTTTTTTCGCGGCTTAGAAAAACATTCTTGACTAGTTGCATGGAAATCGTACTTCCGCCCCGCTTAAAGGACTTCGCTTTATAATCGATGACCATTACCTTTCGAAATGCATATTCGTCGATGCCCTGATGAGAATAAAAGTTAGGATCCTCTGATGCGACTACTGCACTGCGCAGGTAAGGCGAAATTTGGGCTGAGGCGGCATAATTCAAATTTGAAGGTCCTATCATTCGCGGGCGCATAGGATGGCCGTGCTCGTAAGGAGTGTACAAAAAGCTGCCATTAATCTTCGAAAGGTTTTCGGCACCGTATTTTAAAACGCGGAAGTTGGTCTTATGAAATCCTGCTGAGAAGCGCAGGTCATCAGGATCACGCTCATCAAGATAAAAGTCAACTCGGTAACCAAGGCTTCCGGCTACCTTGATCCCTTCCATGGACTCGAAAGCACCCTGGGGAAAGGAGTCAAAGAATTTTTGGGCAGTCGTATGCTCGGTTGCCAGGGTAAGGGCATAGGTTCTGGGTTTGCGAATTTTATAGCGCAAAAAGGGATGCGCATTAAGTTCTTTAAGATGAATGGTTGAAGAACTGTCCAGCATCACGAAGTCATTCCCAACGACAATCCTCGCGTCAATACTTCCTATGGGAATGGTTATGTCGTTTGAGGCGATGCGAGGATGGTTTATAGTCAAATTGCTCACACCCCAGGAGCCGTCGATCACTAACCTGCCCCCTGAATAGTCGACTCCTTTCAACGCAGTCCAAATTGTGTCTGCAGAAAGCCTGAACCCATACTTTTTCTGGAGGTAAGGGATTTGGACTTTGTTGCGGGCCGAAAAAAAGCGAAGGCTTAACTGGTGGGATCCGGGGTCTAGAGGTCCTTGAAGATGCCAGTCATCCCGCACGTTGCTATACCTAAAAGTTGAGGTAAGTCGCTTATTCTCAATCTGAGCGGCACGAATCAGGACGCTAAAACTGCTATCTCCATCCACTTTAGCAATATTGAGCTGGCGCACGTTCATGTGATCCGGAATCTTGTATAATGCTCCGTTTATCAAATTTTCAATGATCTCCCCCAGATCTTTGCGGCCTGAACTTGAGCTGTCCTTCTTTTTAAATAAAAAGTCGTAGTTGCGTTTAGAGCCTTTTTTTACGAGGTGGATCCAGCCGCTATTCAGGTTAAGCTCCGATAACTTAACCTTACCGGTAATTAGTGGCCAAAGCTTTACCCCAACTTCGAGCCTGGACAGCTTCATGAGGGTATCCATCCCGTCGGGAACTATTGTGACATCACTTAGTTCGACTATTGACAGGCCTGTAAAACGGCTCCTACCGATATGAATATCGAGGTTATTGGTTTCGTGCTGCTTTTTAATCGTGCGTCTTATCATGCCTGTCAGGATCTCCCCACGTTTAACGAAGAAATAAATGCCGCTGGCGCTAATAAATACAAGAACAGCAATGACCAGCCCTAGCAGGACCCTGGTTCGTACCGTCGTAGGGTGCCTACCTGTCATACACCTTGAACCGGAAAATAACCGACATGTTGTTCAGAAGTTGTTTAGAAAAAGAGAGATAAGAAACGATACAGCAAATTACGTGAAAATGATGCCAGTGTTGTACCTACTTTTGTCGCAAAATCCATTTGATGAGCTTTACCATTGAGCAGGTGCTTTTTGCCCTGAGCCATGTTCAGGAACCAGATCTTAAGAAAGATCTGGTAAGCCTTAACATGATTGAGAATATTCGGTTTGACGAAGGTAAGGTCGCTTTTACAGTCATTTTAACGACTCCAGCATGCCCACTTAAAAAAGTGATCGAAGAATCTTGCCGTGAAGCGATTGGTGCTTATTTAAGCCGCGATGCCGTCGTTGAGATCGAAATGACCAGCCGGGTGACTTCAACTTCGAAGAACCTTATGTTTCCTGATATTAAGAATATTATCCTTGTTTCAAGTGGTAAAGGCGGTGTTGGTAAGTCGACTGTTGCCGCAAACCTTGCACTTGCTCTTAATTTACGGGGGGCAAAAGTTGGCCTGCTGGACGCTGATATTTACGGGCCCTCTATACCAATCATGTTTGAACTTGAAGGCAGTAAGCCGGTTGGTGTGATGGTGGGAGAAAAAAGCAAGATCAGGCCCATTGAAAAATACGGGATCAAGATCTTGTCGATAGGTTTTTTTTCAAGCCCAGGTCAGGCGATTCCCTGGCGCGGACCAATGGTTTCAACGGCGGTAAAACAGCTTTTTAATGACGCTCACTGGGGTGAACTAGATTACCTCATTGTCGACCTCCCGCCCGGCACCGGGGACATCCATATTACTGTCGCGCAGGGATTTCCGATTACAGGGGCTCTGATCGTAACCACACCTCAAAAAGTGGCCATGTCAGACACTGCAAAAGGGATCGGAATGTTTCTCATGGATTCGGTCAAAGTGCCTTTGTTAGGTATCGTCGAGAACATGGCTTATTTTTCGCCGCCTGAATTGCCCGGTAAACGCTATTACATCTTCGGTAAAAGTGGAGGCGCAGTTTTAGCGCAGCAGTTTGACATACCCTTGCTCGAAGAGATACCTTTAATGGAAGAGATCTCGGGGTCGGGTGATCTGGGTGAACCGATCGTATTGAGGGAAGGCCCTGTGCGTGAGGCTTTTTTGAGCCTTGCCGGTAAGGTCGCTCAGGCAGTTTCTATTCGTAATTCGCTTAAAAGAGAAGTGGTGGTTTAGCTGTTCTTTTTGACTATTATATTCGTAATTTTAACTTAATGATCGCAGCTACTGTCGCTTTTCCAGAATTGCAGCGCAGGGTTGAATCTGCGTTAGATCAAATACGGCCGTATCTCATTACCGATGGAGGAAATGTGGAAATACTAGAGATCAGCGAAGACAAGATTCTAAGTGTGCGTCTGCTTGGTGCCTGCGGATCCTGTCCAATGAGCCTCATGACCCTTAAGGCCGGGGTCGAGGAGACCGTAAAACGTGAAGTACCTGAAATCATTTCGGTCATAGCAAGCAACTGATTTACTAGTTTATGACATCTTCTTTTTGTCACATCTTCTTTAGCCTTTTTTTCCGGAGCGGAAATCGCATTTTGTATTCGGTCTTAACCTCTCCTTTAGTGATCGCCTCAAGACGAGCCTGAAGCATGCGCTTCTTTAGGGGACTCAGATAATCGGTAAAAAGCTTCCCTTCTATATGATCATACTCATGCATGATGATACGGCCGGCTATTCCTTCAAATGTTTCAACTTGTGGGTTGAAATCCTTATCCAGGTAACTTAAAGTAATTCGCTGCATTCGGCCAATGTCTTCCCTGATATCGGGGATACTAAGACAACCTTCAGAGAAAAGCCATTCCTCACCTTCGGTTTCAACTTTTCGCGCGTTAATGAGTACCCGTTTAAAGTCTTTTAGTTCTTCATGATCCTCAGAATAAGGCGAGGCGTCTACTACAAAGAGCCTTATTGAAAGGCCTACCTGCGGCGCGGCAAGACCAACTCCATGCGCCATATACATGGTCTCGAACATATCGCCTATTAATTGTTCCAGGCCGGGATAGGTCTCTTTAATTTCTACCCCGGGTCTTTTAAGCACAGGATCACCGTATGCTACTATCGGTAAGATCATAAATGAAAAAAGGAAAGCAAATATCGTATAAATCAAATGAGCCCTTCCATGTAAATCTGAAGGATGAGCGTAGCGCTTATCATATCGATGTTCCCTTTATTGCGGCGCTCAGCAAGCCTTGCTCCAGACTCGATCAGGGATCTTGCCGCAACCTGGCTGGTGTTGCGCTCGGGGACACGGTGCATAGGCATCTGTGGGTAATGTTTTTTGATCACGGCGATAAACGATTCGACCCTGGGAGAGATCGCCGAAGGGCTGTTATCCAGTTGCCGCGGATCGCCAACAACAAAGGCAACTACCTGTTCATGCGCGAGATAGCCCGCAAGCCAGGCCACGATTTCTTTGGGATGGATCGTTGTCAGGGGCGTCGCAATGAGCTGCAACGGGTCAGTAACCGCAATGCCCAAACGCCTGGTACCGTAATCAAAGGCGATAAGTCTACCTTTCTCCATACTTAAATGTGCGATCTTTAACCAGTATTCCACGATTAAGAACGATGTTTTTTAGAGATGTCCCTGGTCACGAAGCCCTTAAGAACAGGCTTATTTCGCAAGTACAAAACCAAAAGATACCGCATGCGCGCTTATTTCTGGGGCCAGAAGGTTCGGGTTCGCTAGCACTAGCCCTTGCCCAGATCCAGTATATACATTGCCTTGACCGCCAGCCTCAGGACTCATGCGGGAAATGTGCCGGTTGTCAAAAAAACCTGAAGTTCATTCACCCCGATCTTCACTTTAGCTTTCCGTTCACTGGTTCAGGAAAGGATGACTATTGTGATCTGCATCTAGCCGAATGGCGCAAAACTTTAGCGAATAGCCCGTTTATGGGACTTGAAGAGTGGCAAAACGTTCTTCATACTGAGAACAAACAACTGAACATAAACATCAGGGAGTGTCATGAAATAGTGAAGAAGCTAAGTATGAAGCCCTTTGAGGCTCAATTTCAGATACTACTGCTTTGGCGTCCAGAATTTTTAGGGAAAGAAGGCAACAGTCTGTTGAAGATAATCGAAGAACCTTCTGCGCGTACTCTAATGCTCTTTGTGGCAGAAAATCAAGAAGAGATCCTGCCCACGCTCCTTTCCCGAATGCAGCTGCAAAAAGTAACGGCCTACACGGACACAGAGATAGCCGCCTGGCTCGAGACGAGGGAGTCGGTTGATCAGGATTCGGCGTCACATTTCGCATTCATGTGCGAAGGCAACCTGGGAAAGGCGATTGCGCTTTCACGGGGTGATGTTACTGATTACCGGCGGCTATTCACTTCCTGGATGGCGGCCTGTACCAGCGGGGACTATCTGGCTATCCATACCTGGGTCGAAGGCATCTCCCGCAGCGGGAAAGACGCTCCGGGAAGGGAATTCAGAAAGAACTTTATTGGTTTTGCCCTTAAAATGATGCGTGAAAGTCTCCTTGAAAATGAGCATGCCGGAACGCTCGCCCGGCTCGGAACAAACGATGACAAGCTTGCCTGGTCCCACCGGCTTAACCTTGTAACTGCCGAAAAGATAACCGGCCTGCTCGAAGCGGGTTCCTACCATATTGAGCGCAATGCCAACCCGCGGATACTATTTTTAGATGTATCTTTGAACTTACACAAGATTTTAACCTCAGGCACGGCTTAGCGAGCCGTTCAATCATATTCATACAGAAATGGGATGTGCAACATGTTCTACCGGGGGTACACCTGCAGGATGTAAGAGCAATGGGAACTGCATGACAGATGGTGGCTGCAGCAAGCTCGATGTTTACGACTGGCTGGCAGACATGGACAACCCTTCGGCCAATCGGTCCTTCCAAATAGTGGAAGTTCGATTTAAGGGTTCGCGCAAGGAGTTTTACAACAACGTTGAAAATTTTTACCTCGAGAATGGCAATCCTGTTATTGTAGATACCGGCGGCAGTGGCTTTGACCTGGGTCATGTGACCCTCACCGGCGAACTGGTAAGACTTCAGCTCAAAAAGAAGAGTGTACAGCTTGGAGATCTCTCGGCTTTTAAGAAGATCTATCGAAAGGCTTCTTCAGGTGATATCGAAAAATGGAAGGCCGCTAAGGGTGCCGAGGACGAGACCATGCACAAAGCACGCACGATCGCTCTTAACCTTCACCTGTCCATGAAATTGAGTGATGTCGAATACCAGGCCGATCGTACCAAGGCGACCTTTTATTACACGGCCGATGAACGGGTAGATTTTAGGGAACTCATTCGCAAACTGGCCGATGAATTTAAAGTGCGCATTGAAATGCGGCAAATTGGAATGCGACAGGAGGCAAGCCGACTGGGCGGAATAGGCTCCTGCGGCAGGGAATTGTGCTGTTCAACCTGGCTCACCGAATTCAAGTCGGTAAGCACAGGAGCCGCGCGTTATCAAAATCTATCACTCAATACGCTTAAACTGGCCGGACAATGCGGCAAGCTTAAATGCTGTCTAAACTACGAGCTTGACACTTATATGGACGCGCTTAAGGGTATTCCAGACCACGTCGATTTTATCGAGACGCAGAAAGGGACGGCGAGGCTTCAAAAGACAGACATCTTTAAACGGCTCATGTGGTTTAGTTACCCGGGTGAAGAAAACTGGATCCCTTTGACGATCACTAAGGTTAACGAGCTGCTTGAAATGATCAAAAAGGGTATAAAGCCCCCTGAGCTAAAAGAAGGCCTTATTGAGGGCCGAAAAGTAGAGCTTAAAGCCCCCGATTATGAAAAGGTCGATCAGGATAGTATAACACGGCTGGATGATCTCAATAAAAAGAAAAAACGCTTTAACCGCCCTAAAAATAAGAAGTCGAAAACGTGAGGCCTATGCCGGCTAAGCCCACCAAGACCGCTTCCTACCTGGGGATTACAGCGTTGCTGGCAGTGTTCGTGCTCATGGACTCATCGTGCAAGGACAACGCTCTTTTCGATGGCAGCAAGCCTATTACCGATAACGCCTGGTCGTTCAAGGATAAAAAAGATAATTACGTGAGGATTCGCGACGTTTCCAAGTCGTATGATCTCTCGTTGAATCTTCGCATCACCACTAATTATAAGTATTCCAACATCTTCTTGCTGCTTCACATTTTTGAGCCGGGGCAAAAAAAAAGCACGCGACGCTTGGAATTCAAGCTTGCCGATCAAAAAGGAGAATGGTTGGGGTCAGGATCGGGCAGTACGTTCAGTTATCAGATCCCTTTTGCCCGGGATGTGAGGTTTGCTAAGGCCGGGGTTTACAATTTTCAATTTGAGCAAAATATGAGGGAAGAACCCTTGCGTGACGTTGTTGACTGTGGAATCAGGATCCAGCCACCGGCTCACTAATCAGCCCGTGTTTTCCACTTTGTCCAGTTTGTTAAGGAGCACGACGGCATAAGCGGCTACACCCTCCTCACGGCCCACAAAACCTAACTTTTCGTTTGTTGTTGCTTTGATTGAAATGTCTTCTACTTCAATGCCGCAGGCACCGGCGATATTGACCTGCATTTGCCCAATGACCGCATTGATCTTAGGTGCTTCAAGACAAAGCGTTGTATCTATGTTTCCAATCACGTAGTTACGATCACGCAGCAAAATCACGACCCGCTGAAGCAAGATGAGGCTTGAGATTCCTCGATACTCGGGGTCGGTATTGGGAAAGTGAACACCGATGTCTCGCAGGTTTGCAGCGCCCAACAGAGCGTCACATATTGCGTGTATTAGGACATCGGCGTCAGAATGGCCAAACGCCCCACGTGGATGATCAAGTAAAATTCCGCCTAAAGTAAAATCGCTCCCGTCCCTCAAAGCATGGACATCGTAGCCAAAACCAACCCTAATTTTCATAGCAGAACTAATCCCACACAAGGTAGATAATCAATAATGAAACCTTTTTGCCTCGCCAGTCGAATAAAGGGCAAAATATTGACACGCGAAATGCGTTTTTTGCAGAATTCTTCATATTGTAACCCAGTGATGAACAGACAAAATTTTACCCTCCTCTTTGCTTTGCCCTTGTTGCTTGTCACTGCATCGTGCAGCAAGAAATCCACTTCTACAAAGTCTTCAGCCACCGGCTGGAATTACAATGATCCCAAGAATGGTGGGTTTCAGCGTTACAATAATGTTAAACAGGCAACCGGCCCTAATCTGGTTCTTATCGAAGGCGGAACATTCGTTATGGGACAGCTCGAGCAGGATCTGGGTTATGACAACGATAATTACGAACGCCGGGTAACTGTAGCTTCGTTTTACATGGATCAGACAGAGGTTACAAACATCAACTGGCTGGAGTACCTGTACTGGGTACAAAGGGTCTATAAACAGTATCCCGAAGTTTACCACAACGCTTTGCCCGATACGCTATGCTGGAGAAAAGACCTTAGCTACAACGAGCCCTACGTCAAGTATTATCTGCGTCACCCGTCTTTCCAGGATTACCCGGTTGTCGGTGTTAGCTGGAAACAGGCACAAGATTTTTGTGTATGGCGTACAGACCGCGTGAATGAAGAAATACTGGTCGAACAAGGAATACAAAAACCTAACCCAGGGGAGTCAGGCACGAACAGTTTCAACACCGACGCTTATTACGCGGGCCAGTATGATGGGCTCGTCAAGAAAAATCTAAAAGATCTTGACCCAACGAATAAGAAGAAGACCCGCCCAGTTCGCATGCAGGATGGAATCCTTTTACCCGCATACAGGCTGCCTACAGAAGCCGAGTGGGAATATGCGGCGCTGTCGCTGAAGGGTAATCAGGACTATGAAAATGTGGCCGAAAAGAAGATCTATCCCTGGAATGGTCTTACTACCCGCAGTCCGAAAGGGAAGACCATGGGCTTAATGCTCGCTAACTTCAAACGCGGCCGCGGCGACAATATGGGCGTCTCAGGATTCCTGAATGATGGCGGCGATGTCACCACTAAAGTAAAGACTTTCCCTCCGAACGATTTTGGCCTGTATGATATGGCCGGTAATGTAAGCGAATGGGTTTCTGATGTTTACCGTCCAATGTCCTTTGAAGATGTGCAGGACTTTAATCCGTACCGTGGTAACGTCTACAAAAAATTTGCTACCGATTCACTTGGCCGTCCGACCAAAAAAGATAGTTTAGGTCGCCTTACGGAGGTTCTCGATACAACTCATTACAAAAAGAACGCTGATGTTCGCGGTGCCCTTGATGAACAGGCAAACTTCCAGTATGGTAAAACGAGTTTGGTCAACGACAAGTCCAGAGTGTACAAGGGAGGTTCGTGGAACGACCGTGCTTACTGGCTTACACCAGGCGCCCGCCGATTCCTTGACGAGAATAAGTCGTCAGCTGAGATTGGTTTCCGCTGCGCAATGATCCGGGTTGGTTCACCCGAAGTGAGCAAAGGTCAAAGACCGCACTTCAAGGACAAAAGCCCGGCTGGGTCGAAAACGATTCGCTAAAGAGTTTTTACCTATCTGGCGCCTGGGTTAGCGCTCACCCGCCAGATAATATTTCCTCCATCATCTGCCACCAGCAGAGAGCCGTCATTGATCACCGCTACCCCTACCGGCCGTCCATAAACCTGGGATGAAGCCGAGTCGGCAATGAATCCACTCAGAAAGGTCTTTGGTTTTGCCGTTGGCTGGCCGTTTTGAAAGGGAACATAGGCCACCTGATAACCAGCTAGAACGCTGCGATTCCATGATCCATGCTGGCCAACGAACGCTCCACCCTGGTAAGCCGCGGGAAAAGCGGTCTTCTTATAAAAAGCAATACTCAGTGTAGCCGTATGTGAACCTGTTTGAACGTTTGGAACAATCGCCTTTCGTACTAGTGCGGTATCCTGGTTTTCGACCCGCGTGTCCACATGCTGGCCAAAGTATGAAAAAGGCCAGCCATAAAAGCCACCTTGCCGTACATGCGTAATATAATCAGGTACCAGATTATCTCCAAGGCCGTCGCGCTCATTGACCGCTGTCCAAAGCTGGTTAGTAAAAGGCGCCCAGTCCAGACCATTCGGGTTACGTAGCCCGCTGGCGTAAATAATCGCCCCAGTACCATCTGGATTGACCTGGAGGATGTTGGCCCTGCCGATCTCATTGTCAAGACCGTGCTCTCCTGCATTGCTGCCCGAGCCAACGGTCACATACAGCTTCATGCCGTCTGGCGAGGAGACGACATTACGGGTCCAGTGATTGTTGTACCCTCCGGCCGGCAGATCAAGAATTTTGCTCCCCGCTGCCGTCATTGTGGTTTGCCCCGTCTGATAGGGGTATCGCCATAGCCCGTCGGTGTTAGCCACGTAAAAGAAATTATTGAGTACCAGCATCCCGAAGGGCTGATTAAGGTTCTTTAAAAAGACTGTGCTTAGCTCTGGAACGCCATCGTGGTTAGTGTCCCTGAAAAGGAGCACGTCATTGCCGGCGCTGCCATTAGTTTGCGCTTCAGAGACGAAAATGTCGCCATTAGGAGCCTCATAGATCCAGCGGGGCCCGCTAAGCTTTTCAGCAAAGCGTTTAACTGTAAAACCTGGAGGCGCTGTTGGCCCTTTGCCCGCGGGCCATCCGACCACTGAACTGTTATTGTTTGCAGACGGGGTTTGATTTGGCGGTGGGAGCGGATCACCAATTATAGTTTCCCCGGGCCCTGAGGGCGGTACAGGGATCGCGGGGTGAGTGATCTTGGCGGCATCTTCGCCCGCATTGGCTTTACAGCCTATCAAACCTGCCAGGGCAAGTGCTCCGGCTAAAAGCAAAGGATGAGACTTAGAAAACATGTCGTACGTGTTTAATGCAAATATAACAGTACGTGACAAATTACGGGACATGCTTGACTAAGTTTACCCCACCGTTATGTATGTTTTATGAGCTCCGATATACTTTCGATCTATGCGTTATACCTTGAACATCGCGTCATTTGCACAGACAGCCGTAACCTTGCCCCCGGTAGTCTTTTTTTCGCGCTAAAGGGTGCTAATTTCAATGGCAACGCATTCGCTTTTTTCGCTCTTACCCATGGAGCGGCCTATGCGGTAACCGATGAGGCTATCGACGATATCCCTGATATGGCAAGCCGTGTCATTAAGGTTCCCGATGTGTTGCGATGCCTCCAGGACCTCGCCCGTCACCACCGCCTGCAGTTATCTATCCCTGTGATCGGTATCACCGGCTCCAATGGGAAGACGACCAGTAAGGAGCTGCTTGCGTCAGTACTAAGCCAGCGTTTTAAAACGTTCGCGACGGCAGGTAATCTGAACAACCATATCGGTGTTCCTTTGAGCATTCTTTCGGTTGGCCCTACTGTTGAGGTCGCTATCATTGAAATGGGCGCGAACCATCAGCATGAAATTGAGTTTTTGTGCACCATATCACAACCAAATTTAGGCTTTGTGACGAATGTAGGTCTTGCGCACCTGGAAGGATTCGGCGGTTTTGAAGGGGTAAAGAAGGGGAAAAAAGAGCTGTTTGATTGGCTTTTGGGAGTACGCGGTCTTGCTTTTGTACAGGCGGGCAGCGCCGACCTTGTCGAGATGAGCAGGGGAGTTGAACGTAGGGTCTTTTATGGCAAGGACGCTTTGTTCACTGTCAGCGGGAACGAGGTGGCAAATGCTAGTTCTCCTTTTCTGTCTCTGGAGTGGAGATATGTCGGGGATCCTGGGCGGTCGTACACCGTGCAAACCCGTCTTACAGGGAGTTATAACCTGGAAAATGCATTGGCTGCTGTTTCAGTGGGCCTGCATCTCGGGTTTACCGCCGCTGAGATCAACGCCGGCCTTGCGGCCTATGAACCCACAAATAACCGGTCGCAATTTACTGAGGGCTTTCGAAACAAGCTTTTGCTGGACCATTATAATGCAAACCCAACCAGTATGGCCGCGTCAATTGACAATTTCGCAAAGCTATCGGCTCCGGCTAAAATGGTCATCCTGGGTGATATGTTCGAACTCGGGAAGGAGACCCGCGCCGAACATGAGCGCGTTCTTCACAGGCTGGATGAATTTGAGCCGGATTCCCTGTTTATTTTGATCGGCCCGTCTTTCGGTCAATTCAAGGCTGAAAAAGACAATGACGACCGGTTTAAGTTTTTTTCGACGACCCCTGAAGCTTTCAATTTTCTGATGGATGAATCGCCGGCCGGGTATCTGATCATGGTCAAAGGATCCCATGGCATGCAACTTGAAAAACTCGTTCCCTTGCTATGAGTTACTTGGAATGATTCAAATAAGCTTAATTTTGTGTATGCTACAGACGGTATTAGTATTCCTTATTTTTACTTTCACGGTCGTTTCTTTACTACGCAGGCCAATTGCAAACTTTTGGCGAAGAGTTAGGTACTCCAAGGCAGAGCGTGAAACGATGGCCCGGCAAGCGGCGATTGAGCGTCTAAAGAATGGGATTATTGGAGTTCATGGTGGGGATCATGGGGGGTCTCAGAATTGGTCTCATGAGGGGGATAGCGGCTGCGGCGCGTCCTGCAAATGCGGTTTCCAACCCGGAAAAGCGGCCAACGCGTTTAGAATTCTGGCCTAGAAAACGGCCGCAACTATATTGAAAGCCGTTAAAAAAGGCTAATTTTGCGCCTTATTTGACATGCTCCCCTCCCTATGCACAAGCTCCGGAACATTGCCATTATTGCTCACGTTGACCATGGAAAGACAACCTTGGTGGATAAGATTCTTCACCAGACGAACCTTTTTAGGGACAACCAGGAAACCGGTGACTTGATCCTTGACAACAATGACCTGGAAAGGGAACGGGGAATCACCATTGTATCCAAAAATGTCGCTGTTCGTTATAAAGACACCAAGATCAATATCATCGACACCCCTGGGCACGCCGATTTTGGCGGTGAGGTTGAGCGTGTGTTAAAAATGGCCGACGGTGTTGTCCTATTGGTTGACGCCTTTGAAGGCCCAATGCCACAAACCCGGTTCGTCACTCAAAAGGCGCTTGCCCTTGGATTAAAGCCGATCGTTGTGATCAACAAGGTCGATAAAGAAAATTGCAGGCCCGATGAAGTACAAGAGGCGGTTTTCGAGCTTTTCTTTAACCTTGAGGCAAGTGACGACCAGTTGGATTTCCCTACCGTCTATGGTTCATCGAAGCAGGGCTGGATGAGCATAGACTGGAAAGTCATCACGACAGACATTACCACCTTGCTTGACACGATCCTTGAATTCATTCCCCAGGCACCAACGGTTGAAGGCACCACACAAATGCAGATCACCAGTTTGGATTATTCATCCTTTGTAGGCCGTATTGCCATAGGCCGCGTAGCAAGAGGGTCAGTGAAGGAGAATCAGCCGATATCGCTGGTTAAGAAAGACGGCAAGATTGTAAAGTCGCGCATCAAAGAACTTTACACGTTTGAAGGCCTTGGAAAAGTTAAGGTCCAGGAAGTGCGCTCTGGCGATATCTGCGCAATAGTTGGGATTGATGGGTTTGAAATTGGCGACACTGTGGCAGACTTCGAAGCTCCGGAGGCGTTGCCAAGCATTAAGATCGACGAACCCACGATGAATATGCTCTTTACCATCAATAATTCACCGTTCTATGGTAAAGAGGGTAAGCTGGTGACGTCTCGCCATTTAAGAGACAGGCTCTATAAGGAAATGGAGAAAAATCTGGCTCTTCGTGTTGACCAAACCGATTCGCCAGACGCTTACTTGGTTTATGGACGGGGAATTTTGCATCTATCCATTCTCATAGAAACCATGCGCCGGGAAGGATATGAAATGCAGGTTGGCCAGCCTCAGGTAATTGTGAAGGAGATCAACGGTCAAAAGCATGAGCCCGTTGAATCCCTCATTGTGGACGTGCCTGGTGAAGTAGCCGGTAAGGTCATTGAGCTGGTCACCCAGCGAAAGGGAGATCTGCTGGTGATGGAGCCCAAAGGCGATCTTCAGCACTTGGAATTCGAAATACCCTCCAGAGGCATTATAGGTCTTCGGAACAACGTTCTGACCGCTACTGCAGGAGAAGCGATCATGGCCCACCGTTTTAAAGCTTTTTTGCCCTGGAAAGGTCCTATTCCCAACAGAAGCAATGGTGTCCTTATTTCAATGGATAAGGGGATGACAACCGCTTATGCCATCGACAAACTTCAGGATCGTGGCAAGTTTTTCGTTGATCCCGGAGTTGAAGTCTATGAAGGACAAATCGTGGGTGAACATATACGCAACAATGATCTTGTGGTTAACCTAACCAAAGGCAAACAGCTTACAAATATGCGCGCCTCAGGAAGTGATGATAATGTAAGGCTTATTCCTGCCATCAAGTTCTCTCTTGAAGAAGCGATGGAATACATTCAGGCGGACGAGTATATCGAAGTAACCCCAATTTCCACCAGGCTTAGAAAAATCTATTTGACAGAGAATGATCGCAAGCGATACGGAAATAAAAATATATAGGCCATTTTTTTCTTAAAGTTATTTTTTTAACGCAATCTTCTAAGTTTACTGCATTGAAAGGTTAACTGAAAACGTTTGCTCATATCTAGCCGAACGTTTTTTACAACTTGTCCTCTTGGACTGCTGTGTTTAAAAAACCTCGTTCAATAGTCGCGGCAACACGTATGAAAGAAAAAAAAATGCTTCCGGCTCAGCTTAACATTTGCATTGTTAAACCCAATGAATGGAGCTATTCTGAGTCTTATATCGAATCGCACGTCAAGAAACTACCCGGAAATAAAAAGACAGTTTTCGGCGGTTACTTCCCATTATTTACGCATAACCTTACTTATATGATCAAAAGCCGAACTGGCCTCTTGATCTATCTCCTGAGTAAAAGGCTATTAAGAATGAAAGAGATCGGAGTTCGTACCCGTGCCTTTGCGAGTTACCTTACCAGGCACCGGCGGGACATCGTTCTTGCAGAATACGGAATAACCGGCGCACTCGTGCGCGAAGCCTGTGCAATCGCTTCTGTTCCGCTGGTGATCCATTTTCATGGAGGTGACGCTTCTGATAAAAAGATCTTGAAGGAATATGCTTCCCTGTATAAAAAGGCATTTGCGTATGCCGGTCGCATTGTTGTTCCTTCGTCTCATACCCGGGAAAACTTGCTTAAGATTGGAGCGCCTGCCGAAAAGATAACCTACCTGAAATACGGAATTGATTTGAATTTCTTCACACCGGTTCAATCTTCGGCCAACCCGCTGATCTTTATTTCGGTGGCGCGATTCGTCGAAAAAAAAGCGCCGCTCATTACAATCGCGGCCTTCAACAAGGTCCTGGCTCGCTTTCCTGCCGCCCAGTTGATCATGATCGGGGAAGGGCCGCTGCTTGAAGGCTGCAAAATAACGGTCAACGAACTTGGCATTTCAGCGCGAGTAAATTTTTTAGGTATGCAGAATGCTGAGGAGGTCGCTGTAGGTCTGCGAAACGCCCGGGTTTTTGTTCAGCATTCAGTAACCACAAAGACCGGCGAAACCGAAAGCACTCCGAACAGCATCCTTGAGGCCGCCGCAACCGGCTTGCCTATTGTAAGTACACGTCATGCAGGTATCAAGGAAGCTGTGATCGATGAAACGACCGGATATTTGGTCAATGAGCATGACATTGCAGATATGTCTGAAAAGATGATCTTACTAGCAAGTGATCCTAAAACTGGTGATAGAATGGGAAAGGCTGGAAGGGATCACATGGAACAGCACCATGACCAGCGGCTTCAGCTGGACAAGCTGAGTAAGATATTGTTTGAGGTTTACCGGGCGGCTCAATAGATCATGGCCGCCCAGAAAAGAATCCTCCTTGTTTTCGGTACGCGGCCCGAAGCGATCAAGATGGTACCTGTGATCACAGCGCTCAAGCATAAAACCAACCAGTTTATTGTAAAGGTTTGCGTCACGGCCCAGCACCGTAAGATGCTTGACCAGGTCCTAGATTTTTTTTCAGTGGTACCAGACTATGATCTAAACCTTATGCAGGCTAATCAAAGTCTAAATCAGATCACTTCGAGAGTGCTTACCGAAATAAAACCGGTCTTTGAGGACTACAAACCACATTGTGTCCTGGTACACGGTGATACGACAACGAGCATGGCCAGCAGTCTAGCGGCCTTTTATGAACGGGTTCCTGTGGGGCATATTGAAGCGGGACTGCGTTCTTTCAACAAATATTCGCCTTTTCCCGAAGAGTTGAACCGGTCGATCACCACCCGCATCGCGACGTGGCACTTTGCGCCCACGAACTGGGCTCGTGAAAACCTGCGGCGGGAGCTAGTCCGCGATGAAGATATCCTCGTGACCGGGAATACGGTGATTGACGCGCTTCTTATGGGCCTGTTAAAGCTCAACGACCGCAGTAGCGGCTATGGTATCCTTGAAATTGTCAACAAAGCCTCGCGCCTGATCCTTGTTACGGCGCACCGCCGCGAAAACTTTGGCGCCGGGTTCGAAAGTATGTGCGCCGCTCTTCTGCAGATCGCTGCCTTGCCAAACGTTCAGATCGTTCTTCCGGTTCATCCCAATCCGAATGTGTTGGAGGTGGTGAACCGCATGTTAGCCGGGGTGAGCAACATCGTGCTGATAGAACCTCAGCCCTATGAAGAGTTCATTAGGTTGATGCAAGCATCGCATATCATCCTAACCGATAGTGGTGGCATTCAGGAAGAAGCGCCTTCCCTTGGTAAGCCCGTCCTGGTGATGCGTGAGTCCACAGAAAGACCTGAGGGAATTGATGCAGGCGTCGTAAAGCTGGTAGGAACCGCGACCGCGTCAATTGTCGATGAGGTAAGGAAACTGTTGACCGATCCAGACTATTATAGTCAAATGACCCAAAAACCGAATCCCTTCGGCGATGGGCATGCAGCCGGTCGAATCGCTGAATACTTAACCAAAGTCGTATGATGAAGGTTTGTATCTGCGGTTTAGGATATATTGGCTTGCCTACAGCTGCGCTTCTTGCCAACCGCGGCTTCTTTGTTCACGGTGTTGATGTGATCAGGGAGGTGGTGGACACCATAAATCAAGGGCACATTCATATCATCGAACCTGAGCTCGACACATTCGTACGATCAGCGGTGCGGTCGGGAACTCTCGAAGCGCATTTGCAACCAGCCGAGGCAGATGTTTTCATGATCGCGGTCCCCACTCCCTTCAAAGCGGGAAATCTGCCCGATCTGAGCTTTGTCATGCAGGCGGCCGAATCCATCGCGCCCTATCTTAGACCGGGAAACCTGGTGATCCTTGAAAGCACCTCTCCGATAGGAACGACAGAAGCGATCGCCGCGCTTTTCAACAGCCGGGGAACCGAGACCAAAGACCTTTATATCGCCTACTGTCCAGAGCGGGTCCTGCCTGGAAACGTTATGAAAGAGCTGATTAGCAATGATCGTATTGTTGGCGGCTTAGACCGGCGTTCGACAGAAAAGGTTGCAGCTTTTTACCGGAGCTTCGTGTCAGGTGCGGTTTTAGAGACTGAGGCACGTACCGCTGAGTTGTGTAAACTTGCCGAGAACTCTTACAGGGACACCAACATCGCCTTTGCGAATGAGTTGTCGATAATCTGTGATGCAGCCGGTATTAACGTATGGGAACTTATCAAGCTGGCGAATAAACATCCGAGGGTCAACATACTACAACCGGGAACAGGGGTCGGTGGCCATTGCATTGCGGTCGATCCCTGGTTCATCATTTCCGATTACCCTCAGCAGTCGAGGATCATTCATACTGCGCGTGAGGTTAACAATTACAAGACCGAATGGGTAGAGCAAAAGATCCTTGCTGCGGCGAACCGGCTTACGAGCGAACGGGGTGCTAGGCCTCTTGTCGCGATCTATGGTCTCGCGTTTAAGCCTAATATCGATGATCTGCGGGAATCGCCTGCGGTTCGGGTGCTTGAACGCATCTCCCAAGACTTTGAATGTCTCGCAGTTGAGCCGCATATCACAAAACATCCTCGCTTTGAGCTTCGTTCGGCCTTAGAAGCGTTAACCCAGGCAGACCTTCACGTGTTTCTCGTTGCTCACAATCAATTTAAAAACCTGGATCTTGCCGGTCTTGACGTACTGGATTTCTGTAATCTCGACAGAGAATGAAGGTCCTCATCATTCAGGGGGCACTCACGGCTTACTTCCGCCTTCTCCTTGAAAAGCTAAATGAGCAGGACGGTTTAACCCTGGCCTTGGTGATTCCTCAAACAGGTGGGATCACTGCCGGCGCAGGGGTCCAAACCGACTCAGCATCAACGACATTTAAAACCTATGCGCTGTCCGAATACAAAGCCTGGTACGGAAAGGCTTTTTTTCGAGGCTTTGAACAGGTCACCCTGGATTTCTCGCCCGACGTCATTCTGTGCGGCTATCCGTACTTCATGTACTTTCTGTTCGATAAAAGCCTGTACAGACGTCTACGCAACCGGCATATACGCTTCGTTTACCGGGACATTCCCTGGAACATACCTTTCTACGGGAAGGCCGCCCAATACTTCTCAGCCAATAAGAACCGTACTGAATCCGGTTCCGAAACACAAGCGAAGGGCTTTATCTCGCTTCTCAAATTTCTGCTGCTAACCGAGGTCAGAAAGCGTTATCTAGATTTAGCAGACGCCCACCTGTACTACACCGATGAAGCCCGGGAACTTATTGGAAGCTATGGAGTTGAAACCCGGCGCATCTTTATCTCGGCTAATTCTCCGGATACTGATGTTCTGCTCCGCGTTCGTGATGAACTGCTGGCTGGTGAGGACCTTCCTGTTATCGACCCCTTCAGCCTTATTCACGTGGGGAGGCTTGTTCGCTGGAAACGTGTCGACCTCATTCTTGAAGCGGTCGCGCTTCTTGTATCCCAAGTACCTCGAGCCGAGCTTTATATCGCAGGTCATGGTCCCGAAGAAGAAAATTTGCGTAAGCAGGCCGCAAAGTTGGGTATAAGAGACAGAGTACATTTCCTAGGCGGCGTGTATGACCCTAAGATCCTGGGAAGGCACTTGCTGAGCGCGGGTGTTTACGTGCTCGCAGGTATGGGCGGCCTGTCCATCAATGACGCCATGTGCTTCGCCAAACCGGTCGTTTGCGCTGAGGCCGATGGGACTGAGCGGCGCTTGGTACGTGAGGAATACAATGGCCTGTACTTTGAACCAGGAAACAGCGCCAGTCTTGCCGAAAAGTTACGCACGCTGCTCGGGGACACTCAAAAACTGAAGCTATACGGTGATCGTTCGCTGAGTATCATCAAAAACGAGGTTAATATTCACACTGTCCTGCGCGAATACAGAGCGGCTTTTAATTTCGCTGCGGCATCCTAGAATATGAAAGAAAATTACCGCCTGCATCCCAAACGAAGTAACTCCCGTTACATTCACCTTAAGCGGCTAAAGGAGGCGACGGCGCAATACATCGATCAGCTTACAGCAGACGCGCCGGGCGAAAAGGCACTTTTTGATTTCGGTTGCGGCGATATGCCTTACCGCGAAATAATCGCGCCAAAAGTCGGACGGTATGCCGGGATCGATCTGTCCTTGAATCCAAAAGCCGAGTATAAAACAGGATTCGATAGTAAGACCACCCTTCCTGACGCCTGCGCGGATATCATTTTGTCCAATCAAGTTTTAGAACATGTCGATTCCCCATCAGGTTACCTTAAGGAGGCTTACAGGCTTTTAAAACCAAACGGCTCGATCCTTCTGTCCACGCATGGATATTGGTTCTATCACCCTACGCCAAATGATTACTGGCGTTGGACAAGTGCTGGTTTACGTAAAGTAATCGAGGCCGAAGGTTTCGAGATTACCCGATGGAAAGGGATCATGGGGCTTACGGCGAGTGGTCTCCAACTGTTTCAAGACGGATTGATCTTTAAACTTCCGCGGTTCCTGCGGCCGCTGTTCGCTTTCTCCATGCAAATTTGGGTCTCCCTGGCAGACAGGCTCCATAACCAGCAGCAACGGGATCGCGACGCTTCACTTTACATTCTTACCGGGCGTAAAATCAGGTGAATGTCGTCATCATAAAGCCTAACGCTTTTAGTTATTCGGAGACGTTCATTGAGGCCCACATTAGACGTTTGCCGGGCAGGATACTCACGTTATACGGCGGTCACTTTCCGGCTTATACTCCAGACGGACGCACTTTGCTTCGAAATCCGTTCTTGATTGCCTGGTATCTGTTCGCTAAGCGCGTCCTGGGTCAAAAAGAGATCGGTGTTCGTACGCGTGCTCTGGCATCGTACCTGATAAAGAAACAGACCGACGTCGTCCTTGCTGAATATGGTGTTACAGGGGCGCTCGTTTGCGAGGCCTGCCAGTCGGCACATGTTCCTTTGGTCATCCATTTCCACGGCTTTGACGCTTCCGATAAATCGATCTTAAAGGAGTATGGAGGTTTGTATCTGAAGGCCTTCGCTTATGCTTCACGGATCATTGCAGTTTCGGCTCTTATGGAGCGTAAACTAGTCGATCTTGGCGCTCCTCCCGAAAAGGTGGTGTATCTGAATTATGGGGTGGATATCGATCTTTTTAAGCCTGGCCGGCCTTCTGACCATCCGTCTGTCTTTTTGTCTGTGGCCCGGTTTGCCGAGAAGAAAGCTCCTCATATCACAATCATGGCGTTTAAAGACGTACTTTCTGAGGTGCCACACGCTAAACTGATTATGGCGGGTGATGGCCCATTATGGGAATCAGCCAAACAGCTCGTCATACGTCTCGGCCTGGATGACTCGGTTAGCTTCATGGGTACGCAAAATCCCGCTCAAGTTGCGGCGCTTATGCGAACAGCTGCGATTTTCGTCCAGCATTCGGTCGAGGCGTCGAGTGGTGATAGTGAAGGGACACCGAACAGCATCCTGGAAGCTTCGGCAAGCGCTTTGCCGGTGGTAAGCACCCGGCATGCCGGCATTACAGAAGCGGTTATTCACGGCTTGACCGGTTTTCTTGGTGCCGAGAAGAACGTCGATGAAATGGCTGCATTTATGAAGAGGCTTGCTAAAGATCCCCCGTTATGTGATGAGTTGGGAGCCGCGGGTCGCAAACACATGATACATAATTACAATCAGACGGTACAGATCGGGAAATTGGATGCGGCTTTAACAGAAGCACACAAAGCACACACAGCGTATGGGAATCGCGAATAAGATATTTGGGCCTTTGCTCAGAAAAGCCGGTTACCGGGTTGTGAAGATCAACCCAGAACTGGAAAAAGACGACTACCCGGTTGACTTTTCCGATTCACAGCGTGCAATCATAAGGCGTGTTAAACCTTATACGATGACAAGTGCCGAGCGTGTAGCCGCTCTCGAAAATGCGGTCAGGTATATCTCCGCGAATTACATTGAAGGGTCGATCGTAGAGTGCGGAGTATGGAAAGGCGGAAGCATGATGGCCGCTCTCGACACTCTGGTTCAGATGAACGACACCAGCAGGGATATCTTTTTGTACGACACCTTCGAGGGTATGTCTGAGCCTAGCCCAGAGGATAAGGCGTTCACCGGTAAAAGCGCCAAGGTCATGCTGGACGCAAACGCTGACAAAGAGTCGAATTCGATCTGGTGTTTCTCAACCCTTGAAGAGGTTCAACGAAATGTGCTCAAGGTGGGATACCCGTCTGAAAAAATACACTTCGTTAAAGGAAAAGTGGAGGAGACCATTCCTTCAACCCTCCCGGGCCCAATAGCCTTGCTTCGCCTGGATACAGACTGGTATGAAAGCACGCGGCATGAACTGGAACATCTTTACCCACTCCTCGTCAGCGGAGGGGTCCTTATAATTGATGATTACGGGCACTGGGAAGGCGCGCGAAAAGCGGTCGATGAGTACCTCGGGCGACACAAGCTAAAAATCCTTTTAAATCGGATCGACTATACCGGTCGTATTGCCATAAAGATCTAAGGACAATTTTCGATGGGGGTTATCCAAAAGCAGGGATTCTATTTTACAGTTATTTCGTACGCGGGAACAGTGGTCGGCGCGTTTAACGCGATCTACCTTTACCCCAGGCTTTTGCATACCTATCAGATCGGAGTCTTTCAAATGCTCATTTCTTTGTCCATCCTTTATGCGCAGCTTTCTCAGGCCGGCCTGCCTACGATACTTTCGAGATTTTATCCCGAGTTTAAAACAAAAGACAAAGGTCATTCGGGCCTAATTACTTGGGTCGTCCTTGTCGCCGCGGTCTCGTTCGCCTTAAGCTCTGCGGCTTATATACTGCTTCAAAAGCCCATCATAGCGTTTTATTCGGGCAACGCCAGGGACTTTACCCGGTACTATTTTCTGGTCATTCCCCTTGCCGGATTTACACTGAGCTATGCGATCCTGGATTCGATTTGCCGGCTCATGTATAAAAGCATACTATCATCATTCCTGAACAGTTTCTTTCTAAAGGCGGCGACGTCCCTGGGAATTCTGCTCCTCTATGTTAGAGTCCTTGATTTTACCGGATTCCTTGTTTATTACACCTGTATAAATGGGTTGATCTGCGGAATCATCATCATCCAGCTTATTATTTTGGGCGAGTTCAGGCTCGCGGGCGCCATTAGAATTTCGCGAGGCCGGCAGATAAATCTCCTGAGTTTTGGGCTCTTTACGCTGCTCGGAGGCGCGACCTACGTATTCTTGTCAAAAATGGATATCCTTATTCTGGCTCATTATAAAAGTGAGTCGGTGGTCGGAGTTTACAGTACTTATCTGTTTATCGTAGCGGCGATTGCAATACCATCACAATCTCTGAACAGAGTGTCCTATCAGCTTGTTGCAGATGCTTGGGCGCGTAAAGACATGGACGCCATCGCGGTGATCTACCACAAAACGTCCATCGTCCAAATGCTCTTTGGCAGCCTGCTGCTTATTGGGGTCGTGCTTAACCGGGAAACCCTGCTCGCCCTTCTTCAGAAGCCAGAGTTTAAAAAGGAGTTCAACGCATTTTATTTCGCTGCACTTGCCACCCTTGTCGATATTACGGGCGGCCTTAATACCTATATTATTTCCATCTCGCATAAATACCGGATAAGCACATTGATCCTTGTGATTACGACGTTGATCTGCGCGGCGATGTGCTATCTCCTCATCCCGTTTATGGGTGCAAGCGGTGCCGGGGCGGCTCTCCTTATCGCCTACGCTTTTCTAAATGTCACAAACTGGCTTTACATCAAGATCCGTTTTCACCTTCAGCCGTTTAACATAAAACATCTGCGTCTTTTGCTGATCTCAGTCGGAGTGTTTGCCGTAGTCAGCTTCTTTCCCGCGACGGGAACCCTTTGGCTCGACTTTTTGCTGCGCACAGTATTTACTACCCTGGTCTTCGGATTTCTGGTCATTGCATTCGCAATCTCCGAAGACCTCAACCGCGTGTTCTTTAAATTTTTTCCTAGGCTAAGACCCGCAGGGTGGTGAAGGTGCTTCATCTGAATACTTACGAAGCCAATGGCGGGGCGGGTAAAGCGGCAGAAAGGTTGAATTTAGCGCTTAAGGCCGAAGGGGTTGACAGCCGACTGGCGGTGAATTTCACGTTTGTTAAAAATTCCGATGCCGATTCATTTGCGTCTAACCCCGTCTCTAAAGCGTACTCGTTGGCTTGCATGCTTGCCGAACGCCTTTGTACGAAGCAGTTCGTAAAAAAGAATGGCGTGCCATTTTCCACTTCTCTAGCGGGCAGAGATATTAGTAAACATCGTTGGGTCAGGGAGGCAGACCTGATACATATCCATTGGATCAATCACGGTTTCCTGTCTTTACCCAATCTTGCCAGTCTTTTCAGGCTCGGCAAGCCGGTGGTCTATACCGTCCATGACAGCTATCCGTTTACGGGCGGCTGTCACGTTCGATACGGCTGCGAAAAATACTTAGAACAATGCGGCGACTGTCCTGACCTTCTAAAGCCGGGACCTGATGATGAATCTCATCATAACTGGAAGGCTAAAGCCGAAGTTTACAATCTTAACCCATTCACCGTTGTCGCTCCAAGCCGGTGGATGACCGAACGTGCTAAAGCGAGCTCACTATTTACCAGTCACCCGGTGAGGCATATCGCTAACTGTTTGGATACAAGATTTTTCCTGCCGCTCAACAAGGCCTCACTTCGTACTGCGTTCGCGATAGCCGAAGATCGTTCAGTGATCCTTGCTGGCTATATGCCTTCCCGTGCAGCACGACATAAAGGAGGCAGGTACCTTTGGGAAATGCTTAAAATCCTTTCTGAGTCTAATATCGCCTCCTCACTAGAGGTTTTGCTCATAGGCCACAAGGCCGGGGGCCAGGGTGATGACCTTCCGGCTTTGAACTTTCCGATCCGCAGTCTTGGTGTTTTGAATACAGATGAAGCGCTCGCTCAAGCCTATGCGGTTTCTGACGTCTATGTAACGTCGTCGCTCGAAGAAAGTCTTGGGTATACCGCAATCGAAAGTATGGCCTGCGGAACTCCTGTAGCCGCTTTCAATACCAGTGGATTGCTCGATGTCGTCGATCATCGTAAAAACGGCTACCTGGCTCAATTAGGTTCTGCCCGGGATCTTGCCGAAGGCGTAAGGTGGATCCTTGAAACCCCCGCAAGGATGGAGCTCTCTCTTTCAGCCCGCAGGAAAGCGGTCGCTTCGTTTGCGGCGCCGGTTGTGGCCGGGCAGCACATTTCTCTTTATAATGAGCTGTTAAGTGGGCGTTGAGATCAGCGTCATTACGGTCGTTTATAATGGGGCCAAATACTTACAGGGAACCATTGATAGTATTCGCGGGCAGGATTACAAGAATGTGGAGTATATCGTGATCGACGGCGGCTCGTCAGACGGCACACTTGAAATTATTGAAGCGAATGCTAGGTTCATTAGCTATTGGTCTTCCGAACCAGATACAGGAATTTACGATGCCATGAACAAGGGAATTAAAGCTGCAAGCGGTGAGTATGTTCTTTTCATAAATGCCGGTGACAGCTTATATGAGGCTGATACGCTGAGCCGAGCTATGCTGCTCGCTCCAGAGGCCGATATTATTGTCGGAAAAACCATGCTCGTTGATGCCCACGGGAATACGCTCGGAGAGCGAAGACTTAAGCCTCCTCTTAAACTTAACTGGAGGTCCTTTTCCAAGGGCATGCTAGTTAGTCACCAGGCCTTCATCGCCCGTAAAAGCGTTACTGCGCTTTTTGATCTGTCTTATCGGGTAAGCAGCGATATAGACTGGTGTATACGGGTTATGAAAGCCTCTACCCACATAGAAAACATTGGAACCTTTATCGCCCGGTATCTTGTCGGCGGTCTATCAAGACAGCAAACTTTGCTCGCCTGGAAAGAGCGGTTCTTCATCATGGTAAAGCACTATGGGCTTATTAAAGCACTTACGAGCCACGTCCTGATCATTTTCCGCTTTACCTTTTATTTCGCCAAAACCCGCAACCTCGACTAGTACCCGACCAAAGTCGACCTGCGCTTTAGATCACTTGACCTGCTGGAAAAAACTCGTTCAAATGCTCTACCTACTTATTCTGAATCCGCTTTGTAGCCGATCCTGTTACGGGGAATATCTTCCTTTTCAATCAGCTTACTCAAATAGGTAAAAAGGACCTCAATCTTTTCATCATGTTTATCCAGTCGATTTTCAATCCGGTCTAGTTTTAATAGGATGTCTTTATGGGTCAATAACATTTCTCTGACTCGGGTAAATATGCGAATGATTTGAATGTTGACCGCTATTGCCGTTTTGCTACTCAAGATACTGGATAACATGGCCACCCCCTGTTCAGTAAATACATAGGGCAGGTACTTCGAGTGTTCGCCTCGCTTTAAGGTCACAATCTGTGACCTTAAAGAATCATTTTCTTCTACAGTAAGCTCGAACATAAAGTCTTCAGGAAAACGGTCTATATTTCTACGAACAGCCTGTTTTAATACTTTTGTCTGCAATCCATAAAGCTCTCCCAGATCGCTGTCAAGCATTACTTTTTGACCCCTAATTCGGTAAATCTTACTGAGGATGACGTTATCCGGTATCAATTGTTCGCCCATTTTGCAAATCTATTTTTAGAGAATCTATTTAAGAGGATGGTGTCTGGCCAAGGCCTCTTTCAGCTCCTCGAGACTGCGCGTCTGGTAACGCTCGGTTGAGCTGACGTAGCGGTGCCCCGACGTATAACTGCACCGTGCGCAGGTCTTTTTCTCTCAGCCACTCGGTAACGACGCCTGCCTGATCTGCAGGGCATGCTTGTATTTTGGGCTTATCTTTTTAAGGGCATAGCCCAGGTGCAGCAAGGTATTCTTCAAGTTTTCTCGGGCCCCTCTGCCGGTAAACAGACCCTGGGAGTTAGGCTGAAGTTTCAGCGTCCGACATATACCGACTACCGGATCACAGAACCGGGCACCTTATCCGAACTAACTACCTGGCCACTGTCAATACGCCGCCGTGTACGGTAGTGGTAAAACAGCCAGCCAAGAACTATAAGGCCAAGCAGGAACGAACCAGCCAAAGAGATCTTTTCGCCGGTATAGTAGGTCTGCGGATGAAATATAAACTCCACCTTGTGAGATCCCGGAGGAAGGTGCATGGCGCGCAGCACGTAGTCGGCCCTAAAATAGGGCATCTGTTTACCGTCTACATAAGCGTTCCATCCTTTGTCGTAATAGATCTCGGAAAAAACAGCGATCTGGCTGGCGCTTGAAGTGTAGGAATAAACAAGATTGTCGGGCCGGTATGATTCCAGCTTGATCGTTGAAGAGGGATCTGCATTAAGGTGCATGATGTCGGCTTGTTTCTTATACCGGTCATCAACCAAAGCTTCTTCCTTAGGATCGAATCCGTTCAGAGAATTCATCTCTTCATCGGCATTGCGTACGAACTGCACCGAGGTCACAAACCAGGCGTTTCCAAGCGCCCCTGGGTTTTGCCTTACCTGGGCGCCATGGAGCGAATCAGGGACAATAATGTATTTCGTGTTCAGCATATCAAGCACTTTGATATTGTTTTTTGAGAGCTGAAATTCAATGAGCTCATTATACCGGCGCAATTTCGCCGCATTATATCCTCCGATGGTCTTATGAAAGTAAGAAGTCCGCGCGTTGTTATACGTGTCTACGCTAAGGTCCAAAACCCGGTAATCCAGCGCAGGGTCTTTCAGAATCTGCTCATCCACAGGTCGGGGCGTGAAAGTGACCTCCACATCGGCTTTGTTGACAAAGATGTCGTTATTCAAATACCGTTTATCAACACCCCAAAAATCAACCAGAACGATAAAGCCAAGCAAGATATACATGATATAAGGCTTGAGTCTTTTCTGCACCAGGAACCAGCATAAGCCGGCTGTTATAAGGACAAAGATCAGGGAGCGTATGCTGTCCCTTCGCAACATACCGGAGCGATCGCTCACCAGCGCGTTCTGTAGCCATGCGGGAAGCTGCGTATCGGTTGACGCATTAAAATCGAAAAACACGCCCGGTAGAATGATCAGAATAAGCAGCAGCCCTCCAAGCACATAAAACGTGCGCTTGAGCACGGTCAGAACGTCCTTATCGCCTTTAGCGGTCTCAGCCAGTTGCTGCACAGTCAGGAAAGCGAGCAATGGCACGGCAAGCTGGGCGATGACGAGGATCGATTCGACCGAACGAAACTTATTGTACAAGGGAAAGTGGTAATAAAACAGATCTGAGAAAGACTGAAAGTTTTTCCCCCAGCTGAGCAGTATACTAAGTATGGTCGCGGCAAGAAGCCACCATTTCCAGGGCCCCTTGATCAGGAACAACCCTAAAACAAAGAGGAAGAACACACAGGCGCCAAAGTAGATCGGCCCCGACGTGAAAGGTTTTCCGCCCCAATACGTCGGAGCCTGATCAGCAAATTGCAGATTGGCACTATTGGCGGCCAGGGCTTTGGCCGTTTCAGAATCAGCATCAAGCTTTGTGAACGAAGCGCCGCCATAGGCATTCGGAACCAGAAAAGTGATCGATTCTTTAATTCCCTGGCTCCAGGCATAAACATAGTCCCTGCTTAAACCGGTCTTGTCATCACCCTTATCACCCTTATCACCCTTCGCATCGCCGGCCTTAATCGTAAGCTCTGACCTGCCGCCCCTAATGGTCTCCTCGGCAAATTCCTTGTTTACCAGGAGACTCGTGATATTGATCGTAACAGCGACGGCAAGGGCGACCGCAAGAAAGGCCGATGTTCTTAGAAATTGCAGGTAGGTCTTCCTTCGTATCGCCTCAACCGCCAGGACCATGACAAGGAGCAAAACCATGATCATCAGGTAGTAACTCATTTGGAGGTGCGCTGTCCTAATCTCAATAGCTAGAAAGATGGCAGTCAGGATCGATCCGAAGATAGGTTCGCCACGGTAGGCGACGAGGATACCGGCAATCACCGGCGCGAAAAAGGCAATAGCAAGCGCCTGGTTACCATGGCCCGCCTCAATAAGCGCAAAATTATAGGTTGGAAAAGCGACCGCGATCGATGCGGCGACAGCGAGCCATACGTTTAGTTTTAGTAAACTAAAAAGCAGGTAGGCTCCTAATAAATAAAGGAGAATAAGGTTAACCGGGTTCGGAAAAAGATAAACGAAAAAGTGAATGACATGGGTGGCAAAGTTCGCGTTGTAGAAATTGCCTCCTATTTGAAACGTTGGCATACCGCTAAACATTGCGTTCGTCCAAAAGGGCATATTCCCATGAGCATCCTTGTACTGGTTGATCTCACGCTGCATAGCGGTTGCCTGCTGGACATCACTCTGGCGGGGTATTTTCCCTTGGATTACTGGACTGCAATAAATGAAAGCGAGGACAATGAAAAAAAGGACGGCAAGAATATGCGGAAGGTTTTTCTTCAACCAGGGAGTCATTCTTTAGGTTTTTCCTGGTAAAGATAATTTAAGGCATCACAAACTAGCCTTATTTGTTTTTACGAATTTCCTCGTAGTCAATGAATTCGCCTTCAGTGTCGTCAACCTTTTTCGCTTTAGGAGGCGGCATAAAATTGATCTTGACTTTCCCATCGGGTTTAGCCCCGTTGAAACCGGTCGCTGGACCTTGTGCTTGTGTCCCAGCTGAACCTCCTTTGCTCGACCCTGCTCCCCTGAAAATGTAATTGAAGAGCAAGCCAAGGACCTGGCGAACGATGTAAAAAACGAGAATTAAGAGAATAATGTCTTCCAGATATCTGAACATACCGTGCGTATTATTTGTCTTTCAGAATGTTTTCCAACGCGAACATCTCATCCCTGAGCCGTGCGGCAGCGAGAAAGTCCATTTCTTTCGCGGCAACCAGCATGGATTTGCGCGTTTGATCGATGCTTTTTTGGAGATCGGCCTTACTCATAAACTGCACGATCGGATCGGCGGCGATACTTGCCTGGTCAGGCTCAAGGTATGCTTGCTGAACCCCGTCTTTGAAATCGATAACCGACGTCTGCTCGATGATCGCTTCCCGGCTTTTATTGACCGTAATGGGAGTGATCCTGTTTAGTAGGTTATGCTCGATCTGTTTATCCCTTCTCCGGTCGGTCTCTTCAATGGTGCGACGCATAGAGTCTGTAATACTGTCTGCATACATGATTACCCGGCCATGATCGTTCCGCGCGGCACGGCCAATAGTTTGAATGAGCGAACGTTCCGATCTGAGGAAACCTTCTTTATCGGCATCAAGAATGGCTACCAGAGAAACTTCAGGAAGATCAAGCCCTTCCCTCAGCAAATTGATCCCGATAAGCACGTCAAATTCGCCCAGCCGTAGTCCGCGCAGAATTTCGACACGCTCAAGCGTCTTGACTTCCGAGTGGATATACCGGCATTTTATTCCCAGGCGGTCCATGTATTTCGCCAGCTCCTCGGCCATGCGCTTCGTGAGGGTCGTCACCAGAATGCGGTCCCCGCGTTTTATGGTGATGTCAACCTCTTCTAAAAGATCATCTACCTGATTTTTGACGGGCCTGATCTCAATGCCAGGGTCAAGCAGGCCTGTAGGTCTTATCACCTGTTCAACGACAACCCCGCCCGATTTTTCCAATTCATAGTCGCCCGGTGTGGCACTTACATAGATCGTCTGGGGCGCCAGCCGTTCAAATTCATTGAAATTAAGCGGTCTGTTATCCAAAGCTGCGGGAAGCCGGAAACCATATTCTACCAGTGACATTTTACGGCTGCGGTCCCCGCCATACATCGCTCTGATCTGAGGAATGCTTACGTGACTTTCATCAATCACCATCAAATAGTCCTCGGGAAAATAATCCAGCAGACAAAAGGGGCGCGCGCCCGGTTTGCGGCCGTCAAAGAACCGGGAGTAATTCTCAATTCCCGAGCAGTAGCCAAGTTCTCGAATCATTTCAAGATCGTAGTTGACCCGCTCTTCCAGTCTTTTTGCCTCCAAATAACGACGGTCCTGAACAAATTGCAGTTTACGCGCCTCAAGCTCTTCCTGGATCGACCAAATGGCTTTCGTAAGCCGGTCCCTGGGGGTGACATACAAATTAGCGGGGTAGATGGTCATGCGTTCCATCTTCTCAAGGGTTTTGCCAGTATTCACCTCGATTGCCGAAAGCTCCTCGATCTCATCCCCAAAAAAAGATATCCGGTAGGCGTACTCCGCATAGGCGAGATGCACATCCACCGTATCACCCTGCACCCTGAACGTACCCCGTTTAAATTCAGCGGTCGTGCGCGAGTAAAGGATTTCGACCAGCCGGTGTAGGAAAGCATTGCGGCTGATCACTGTTCCGACCGCAATTTTAAATACACTGTTTGAAAAATCCTCCGGGTTCCCCATACCATAGATGCAGGACACCGAAGACACGATGATAACGTCCCGGCGGCCCGAGATCAGCGAAGAGGTAGACCTCAAACGTAATTGCTCGATCTCCTCGTTGATCTTAAGATCTTTCTCGATATAGGTGTTCGAAGTCGGGATGAAAGCCTCAGGCTGAAAGTAATCGTAGTATGAAACAAAGTAGTTGACAGCGTTGTCGGGAAAAAACTGCTTGAATTCGCCGTAAAGCTGGGCAGCAAGTGTTTTATTGTGGCTCAAAACCAGGGTCGGCTTTTGAGTTTGCTGGATCACGTTCGCGATTGAAAACGTCTTGCCCGAACCTGTAACTCCAAGCAGGGTCTGGTAATTGTCCCCGCGGTTCACCCCGTCAACCAATTGCCTGATCGCCTCTGGCTGGTCACCGGTCGGTTTATAATAGGACTGGATCTGAAAAGGCATAAGTTCAAAGATATGGAATTTTGAAACGAAAGAGGGGAGATGCCCCCCGCACCTCCCCTCAAACCTGATAAACCTAACCTAAGATTATGAACTTAAGTGCAATAAATACGTAAGCCTCCAGGGGATGGATTTTGATTTTTGTAAATTTTTACGCTTTTCACATTATAGCGTTGATTGTTAATTAATTACGATATGAAAAGAGTGGTTATTGCACGTGCATCAATATCTTTGTGAAATGTCAAAGCGCCCAGTTGAAGTAGTCGTGATCTCCGATGTCCACCTAGGGACATTCGGCTCCCATGCGAAAGAATTGCTCAAGTACTTTAAAAGTATAAAGCCTAAGATGCTCATCCTGAACGGGGACATCATAGATATGTGGCAGTTTAACAAATCTTACTTCCCTGAGTCTCATATGAAGGTTCTGAGGCGTATTATGAAATTTGTCACCGATGGCGTTCCGGTTCATTACCTGACTGGAAATCATGACGAGATGCTTCGAAAGTTTGCCGATCTTGATATAGGCACCTTTCACCTTGCCAATAAAATGATCCTTTCTTTAGGCAATGAAAAGGCATGGGTCTTTCATGGTGACGTTTTTGACATTACCATGCAGCATTCTAAATGGCTCGCGAAGCTTGGAGCCGTCGGTTATGATTCCCTTATACACTTCAACAGCTTTGTCAATTTTGTCCTCAGCCGTATGGGCAGGGAAAAAATGAGCTTTTCCAAGAAGATCAAAGGCAGTATTAAAAACGCTGTTCAGTTCATGAACGACTTTGAAAATTCTGCAGCGGCGATAGCGATAGAAAAAGGATACCAGTATGTGATATGCGGGCATATACATCACCCCGTCATACGAGAAGTGCGCACCGAGAAAGGTTCGGTCACTTACCTGAATTCAGGCGACTGGATCGAAAATCTCACTGCGCTGGAATATAACCAAGGCAGCTGGAAGATATTCTCATACGATGCCAAAGACTTTTTATCGGACGAAGACAATGCCGGTACGCTTGAGAAGCCGTTCGAACCCGATCAGGATCATGCGGAAGAAAACACGGATCTTAATTCCAAAATAAACATTAATCTGCTCTATGAGAATCTTATTGGCGGTCCAGGGAACCGGTAATGGTCATATAAGCAGAGCGAAAGAAATAATCCCTCACCTCAAAAATTACGGCCAGCTAGATCTCGCGGTCAGCGGGACTCAGGCAGATGTAACCTTTGGGCAGGAGATCAAGTACAAATTTCACGGTTTTAGCTTCACTTTCGGGACCAAAGGCGGTGTCGACCGCCTGGAAACCTGGAAGGAGATGGATCTACGTTTGTTGATGAAAGATATACGTTCCTTTCCGCTGAGTCGCTATGATCTTATCATCAATGATTTCGAGCCGGTTACTGCCTGGGCGTGCCGCATACACCGTAAACAATGCATCGCTTTAAGCCACCAGGCATCCTTTCTTTCTTCCAAGACACCGCGGCCAGGCAACAAAGGTAACTGGGCCGAAGTCATATTGAAGCAGTATGCGCCAAGCACTCACGCGATCGGCTTTCATTTTGAGCGTTACGACACTTTTATAAATACCCCGGTAATACGCTCAGAGATTAGGAACCTTGAACCCTCACGGAACGGCCATTTTACGGTCTATCTACCGGCCTACGATGACAGGACTCTTATCACTTACCTCAGCCAGATCAGCGAAGTTCGCTGGGACGTCTTCTCCAAGCACAGCAAAACTGCTTTTACTACCGGTAACGTCCAGGTTATCCCGGTGGAAAATAAGGCCTTTAATCTCAGTTTGGCCGCTTGTGAAGGGTTTCTTACAGGCGGAGGATTTGAGGGACCTGCAGAGGCAATGTTCCTTGGTAAAAAGGTGATGTCCATACCCATGACCGGTCAGTGGGAGCAGCAGTGCAATGCTGAGGCGATGCGCCGTTTAGGCGTGCTTGTGATACCGGTTATCAAACCCGGTTTCCAGGGTCAACTGAGGGAATGGGTGCATTCAACAGGCAAAGTGAACATTGCGTTCCCCAATGAAACCGAGGCCATAATAGCCAGGCTCATCGCGAAATACACGAAAATCGGTTAGTTTTACGAGATGTTCGTCTCTGCCCTGCGAAACCATCAGAATGCCGGTTATTTTTATCTCGCAGTTCTGACGGTCATCCTAAGGCTTGTCCCGGCAATCAGCCCGCTTGGACGAAGTGAGGTCTTTATCTTGGAACCCTACATACGATCACTTTTTTCGCTGGATTTCAGTTTTCTCTCCAATTCCCAGCTAAACATCCTTTTTGCCGGTTTAACGGTCTATGTCCAGGCTCTGATCTTTAACCATATCCTACTGAGATACAATATCTTTAGCAAACCAAGCTTTATACCAGCCGCGCTGTACATCATCATCAGCAGCCTGTTCAAAGTTTTTCTGTTCCTCCAGCCTGTGCTTATCGTTAACTTTTTCATGATCTGGCTGGTTGAACGCATTTTCGCAATCTACAAGACCGACCAACCAATTGCCCGGGCCTTTGATCTCGGACTCATCATCGCAGCCGGGACCTTTGTTTACTTTCCCTTCATAACCCTATTACCTGTTGTATGGATAGGGATAAGCACCTTTCTGCCGTTTTCCTGGCGGGTGTGGTTAAGCGGTCTACTGGGCTTCGTGGTATTGTACTTTTTTTTGGGCGTCTTTTACTTCTACGCCGACGAGCTGGACAAGTTTTTCCGCATCTTCCAGCCTTTCGATCTCCAGTTCAGAGCTCGCATGGAAATCCTGCTGTTCGATCTGCTTACCCTAATCCCGCTGGCAATAACTCTGCTTTTTGCCATAGGATATTACCGCCAGATCTACCGTAAAAATCTGGTTCAGGTGCGTAAATCTGTGCAGGTCCTCTTTAGCATCGTTCTGTTTTCGGGAGCAGGGTTCTATCTGCAGCCCTTCCTGGTCCAATATTCGGGCTATGGGCTTTACATCAAGCCCCGGTACACCCTTCTTCATTTTTTGATCTGGGCAGCGCCTGTCTCCGTCTATGCTTCCTATTTCTTTATCTTTGCTGAAAAACGGTGGATCTATGAAAGCCTTTTCCTGGTACTCATTAGTTCAATCATCTTTTTTCAGATTTATTGACTATTAACCGCTAAGGCACATGAGCCGATTTGGAGTCGTTATTTTTCCGGGTTCCAACTGCGATGAAGACGTAATTCATGTGCTGCAGCATACCCTTGGCCAAGACATCGTTAGACTATGGCACAAGGACACCGATCTTGCAGGCTGTGATTTCATTATTCTTCCCGGCGGTTTCTCATTTGGCGACTATCTACGCTCGGGAGCGATCGCCCGGTTTTCGCCAATCATGAGAGAAGTGATCAATTTTGCATTGGCGGGCGGCTATGTACTTGGCATCTGCAATGGTTTCCAGGTGCTAACAGAGAGCGGCCTGCTCCCTGGGGCACTTCTTCATAATAGCCAGCGCAAATTTGAGTGCCGGGATATCTATCTAAGGGCCGAAACCCAAAATTCGGTCCTTACGAATCAATTGCCTGGAGAGACCGTGCTAAAAATTCCTATCGCTCATGGCGAGGGAAACTATTATGCCTCTTCCGAAGTGCTGGCGGGGCTTAATGCAGGTGACGAAGTGATCTTTAGGTATTGCAGCGCGAAGGGGGAATTAACCGGCAACTCAAATCCCAATGGAAGCCTTGAAAATATAGCCTCAATTTGTAACCCGTCCCGTAACGTCTTTGGCATGATGCCGCATCCCGAGCGCGCCTCAGACCACTTACTTGGGAACACCGACGGACTCAGGATTTTTGAATCCATTCTTTCACTTGCTGCGGCGCTTTAATGCCGGTTGGGGTTCATTCGTTTACTATTGACGCAGGCAACACCCGAATTAAGGTCGGATTCTTTTTGAACGATCGACTTATTGAGAGTTCGGCATTTGATCGCTCTTCAGATGGTTTGAACGGCAAGGTGCTTGATTCTCTTCAGAGAAGGGCTCGTGGCCATGGCCCCCTTGTAAATGGGATTTTTTCATCGGTGAGCCATCTCGACCAAAGCCTGAAAGTTCTTTTAGACGCTCATTTCCGGTTGTTTACCCTTGATCATACCGTACACCTTCCCTTTAGATCCGATTACGAGACGCCCGAAACTCTTGGTACAGACCGCATGGCGGTAATAGCCGCAGCCGGCTATCTATACCCTGGTGCGGCATGCCTGGTCATCAATACCGGGACGGCGATAACCTATGATTATCTGTCAGAAAATAACGTTTTTCAGGGTGGTGCAATCTCACCCGGTATGGAAATGCGCTTTAGAGCCTTACATACTTTTACTTCTAGGCTGCCGTTAATTGATTCTGTAACGGGTACGCTTCCTGCCTTTAATAGCCTTAATACGGCAGATTGCATTCGTTCCGGAGTTGTGCTTGGGATCTTAGCTGAGATAAGCGGTTTAGCGAAAGCGTGGCGAACACGACTAGCCACAAACCAGCATGTATTGATCAGTGGCGGAGACTCTGGCGTATTTGCTACTCAGTTGAAAAGTAGCATCTTTGCTGTCCCAATTAAATGGCAGCCAGACCTTGTTCTTATAGGACTAAATAGTATTTTAAAATTTAATGATGTTTAGATTGCCAATAAGAAAGCTGTTTAGGACCTTACTTTTATTTACATCAATATTCCTTTTATCGTATACCGCCTACGGGCAAGCCAACATCAATTCACCGTATAGCCGCTTTGGCGTAGGTGACCTCGAACCACAGTATTTTGGTGAGTCCAGATCCCTCTCCGGTGTTGCTACTCCAATTCGCGAGCCAAACGCGATAAACTTTTTTAATCCGGCATCCTATTCGGCCCTGCGCATTACAACACTTGAAGCAGGGCTAAGATTCAATTTTACGCAGCTTTCAAGTCTTACCGACAAGCAATTTAATTATAACGGGCAGTATGGGTATCTCTCCCTCGGGTTTCCGCTGGGTAAGAAGTGGGGCGTTAGTTTGGGGCTGGTTCCATACAGCAACATGGGCTATTATCAAAGCCAATCGACGGTCATCAATGTCCTTGGGCCTCAAAACACGATCTATAACGGTGAAGGAGGACTAACCCAGTTTTATGCCGGCACAGGCTACGAGGTGATCAAGGGTTTGTCTCTCGGTGTCAACTTTGGTTACATCTTTGGTAATTTAAGTCAGGTTAAGGCGCTTGAGTTTGCTGCCAGGAGGGGACCTTCCAGTGATACTATCTACAATAGCCGCATTAGTACGAAGACTGAGAACGGTGGCTTTCAGCTTGGGTACGGTCTTCAATATGAAATTAATTTAAATCCGGACTCCCGAATTACGCTCGCCTATAGCGGGACTTATAAGGCCGTGCTGGTAAGTCGGGAAATGCAGTTCACGGAGCGCTATTCCAGTAATTCCAAAGATAACCAGGTCGTTCTTGACACGACAAACCGCATAAATAATGGAAAATCAAGTAGTTCGCTTCCAATAACACACAATGCCGGTATCTCTTACCGTTACCGGGATAAATTTTTACTCGCGGGCGATTTCCAGTATCAGCGATGGTCCAAGTTCATTTACCTGGATGCAAACCCCGGTTACACTGATTCCTACCGGGCGAATGTGGCGGCCCAGTTCACGCCAGATCTTACCTCAGTCTCGAACTATCTGGCACTTTTTGACTATAGGTTAGGTGTAAGTTACGGGCAATCCTTTTTAACGCTGAATAATCAGCGTATAAAACAATATTCGGGAACAGTCGGCTTTGGTATTCCCATTCGCGGTGGCGGCGGTTATAACGCCAATCAGGTCGGCGCGAAGATTAACCTGGGCTTTGAGTTCGGTCGAAGGGGTACCCTCAATGATAATCTCGTCCTTGAAAATTACCTGAATGTCCATCTTGGTTTTGCGTTAAACCAACTCTGGTTCTATCGTAAGAAATATCAATAGTGCCCGCTGGCTTTTTACGCGGCTGCCTAATGCTGGCTTTAAGCCTTATGGCGGGCTGCGGTGGAAACGACTTGTCTCAGATCCATGCGATCTCAGCAAGGATCGCGGCAGCGCCGGTTGAGAAAAGTAAAGATGTGGCCGTTACTTTCAGCGATAGCGCCAAAATAAAAGCTGTGTTGACAGCACCTTTATTTGATCAGTATCACACGTCCAAGCCGTATGAAGAAATGGCGAAAGGCGTTCATATCGATTTCTATGGCCCGAAGGGAACCATCGACAGCCGGCTTGACGCAAACTATGGTATTCGCTACGAAAATGAAAAGAAGGTAATGGTTCGTAATGACGTACGGGTTCTGAACAAAAAAGGTGAGCTCCTTAATACTGAACAGCTTTGGTGGGACGAAGACAAAAAAAAGATCTATACCGACAAATACGTCAAGTTCAAAAAGTCAGACGGAACCTACGAAGGGGACGGACTTGATGCCGATGAAACGTTCACCCACGTAGTCTTCCGAAAATTCAGGGGTATGGTCGTGATGAAAAACGATTCACTGACAAAGTAGGTCTGTTGTGCCCGGGTCGGAGCTCGCCTGGCGGCTCGGCGTTATATGCTTAGAGAAATAAACTGTATTTTCGCGTCCTCTTAAAACTTCGTTATGGGTATAATGACTTTCCTGCGTGAACGGGCAGGTTTTGTTCTTATCGGTCTTATCGTGATTTCGATCATCGCTTTTCTGGTGAGTGACGCTTCACGCATGGGTGGTTCTCTGTTCAGAGAATCCAATACCGATATCGCTGTTGTAAATGGAGAGAAAATCAGTACCGATGAATATAATCAAAAGTTACAGGCACAAACAGAGCAGGCAAAGCAGCAATATGGGCAGATAAGCATTCCAACGCAAATGATGGGTTTTTTGGGTGAACAAACGTGGACACAAATGATCTCTCAACATTTACTTGACAGGCAGGTGAGCAAAGCACAGCTGAACATTGGGAACAGCGAGGCTTATGACCTTGTTGCAGGAAGGAATCCAGATCCGAGGGTCAGACAAACCTTTACTGACCGCAAGACCGGTGTTTTTGATCCTGCTACGGTAATAACGTTTCTTAAGAATTTGAAAAGGGATACCGCTACAGAAAGTAAGTGGCATGCCTTCGAAAATGAACTCAGAAAGAGTCGGGCCGAGCAGAAATATCTCGCGCTCGTCCAGGGAGGAGTTTATATCACCGGTCTGGAAGCGAAGCTGGCTTATAATACCCCAGCAGAACGTCGCAATATTCAATATGTCACGGTTGATTACAGCCGTATTCCAGATTCAAAGGTCAACTTGACAGATGATCAGTTGAACACGTATTATACCAATAATCTTTTCAAATACCAGAGCCATGAAAATAGCCGCAGTTTGGATTATGTGATTTTTGAGGCCAGGCCAAGCGCAGAAGACAGCGCACAGGAAAAAAAAGAGGTTAACAGGATGGCCGCTGAATTTCGTACGGCTAAAAGTGATTCGCTGTTCGTTGTTCTTAATTCCGAGACCAAAACGCCCGTCACTTTTTATAAAAGAAAACACTTGCCACCTGGGGTAGACAGCACGATTGTAAATCAGACGCCCGGTTTTGTCTCTGATCCCGTCCTTCTTAATGGAACTTTTAGAGCAGCAAAGCTTGTAAGTGTGAAACAAATGCCCGATTCAGTTCGGTCCAGGCATATTCTGTTGGTTCCCGGCAAAACCGAACCGCTTGCAGACGTTCTCAAGCGAGCCGATAGTCTCAAATCTCAAATCCAGAAAGGGGCCAATTTCGCGAGTCTTGCTCAGACTCTGTCCCAGGATAAGGGCTCTTCGGTCAAAGGAGGGGACTTGGGTTATGTCGCTATGGGTCAGGGTTTGGTCAAGCCTTTTGAGGATGCCATCTTTAATGGTAAAAAAGGGGAACTCAAAATTGTTCAAACGCAGTTTGGTGTTCATCTTATTCAAATCGTCGATCAAAAGAACATATCCCCGTCTTATGAGATCGCGCAAATTGACCGTTCTTTCGGGCCTTCTTCTAAAACCACTCAAGCTACCTATTCGCAGGCTACACAATTTTTAAGCTCTCTGCCTCCAGCTGACCAGGCCGGACTCGCAAAACTGGCGCGTGCTAAAAATCTTAACGTACGCACTGCAGCTGAAGTAAAGGCGGGAGATCAAAGTTTGCCGGGAGCAGAAAACGCGCGTAAAGTAGTTCAATGGGCCTACACAAAAAAGAAAGGCGACCGGAGCGAAGTTCTTGACCTTGGAACAAGTTTCGTCATCGCCGAGCTAACCGGCATCCGGTTTAAAGGAGGTACTCCACTGGCCGACATTCGACGCCAGGTACAGGCCGACGCTGAGAAAGCCAAAAAAGGAGAGTTGCTTGTTGCCCAGATCGCTGAGGTCCATGGTCAGGGACTAAATGCGGTTGCAAAAACTTTTAGATCAGCAGTCGCCACCGCAGACAGCCTTGACTTCGCCACTCCGGCCATAGGGAAACTTGAAGATCCGGCATTGATAGGCGCTGTATTTGGTGCCTCAAGCGGTAAGCCTTCCAAGCCTGTAGCCGGTGATAAGGCGGTTTACGCCTTTCAAGTAACAGGTATGGTGAATCAAACTTCTAAAGCAGATTCAAAAACCGTTCGTGAAAAAATACGTTTAAACATCAAATCTCAGGCGGTCACCGCTGCGCTGGATGCTTTAAGAGATAAGGCCGAGATTACAGATAATCGGGGAAGACTTCTCTAAACTCCTTTAGCGTGAGGTTCCATTATTCAAACTCTTTGGAAAAGTATGGAAGACTCAACTATTGTCAATAAAATAGCCGCAAGTGGTTTAATCACTCTAGACCCTGCAACCTATATCGATTCACAAATTGTTGTTTTCGATCTGAAGGACAATCTTTTTCAAGGACAAATATTAAGAGAAAAGGATTTTAGGGAGTTCATAAAGGCGCATGACTGGCGGCAGTATCAAGATAAGGTCGTGTCTGTAATTTGTAGTGCAGACGCTATAATTCCAACTTGGGCGTTGATGTTGCTGGGAGCCGGCTTTGAACCCTACACCAGAAAGGTTGTGTTTGGCGATTCTAGCGTACTTTACCGGGAAATGATTCTTACTAATTTTACTCTTGGAGGTTTGGATCGGTTTGTTAGTAAAAGAGTAGTCATAAAGGGCTGCGGAGATAAACGGGTTCCCGAGTCGATATATCTTGACCTAAGTGTACTTTTAAAACCTGTAGTCAAAAGCTTGATGTTTGGAGAGCCTTGTTCCACGGTCCCCATTCTTAAAAATCCGTAAGGGATGCACTTGCGGGTTTCGCTGAAAGAGTTCCTTTTTATTGCACTTATCCCCTGGGCCTTAAAGTCAGATGCTCAAACCAGCACAGCTAAAAATCCGCCTTTTCTCAGGCCGCTCTTTAAAGCTGGAGAAGAGCTGCATTATATTATTCGGTATGGATTTATAAGGGCTGGGGAAGCTTCTGTTAAGGTGATTACGACCGACCAGTTGTATAAAGGAAAAAAGGCCATTCATTTCTCGGCTGTTGGTCAAACGGCCGGCTCATTCAATGTATTTTATAAGGTGCGGAACCGGTACGACTCTTACATTGATTCAAAGACGTTCTTACCTTTCACTTATACGGAAGACATTCGAGAAAATAAATATACTCGCGGCGGTGAAGCGAACTTCGATTATTCAAAGAAGCAAGTAGTTACCACAACCGGTACTTATGCGATTGGCGAACATACCCGCGATATCGTCTCAGCGTTCTATTTTGCCCGTTCCCTTGATCTCGAAGATGTTCGTCCGGGTGATAAATTCATCATCAATTACTTTCTAGAAGGAGGGGTCGCGTCATTAGTAGTTTCATACCTTGGAAAAGAAACGATCACCACCGACCTTGGGACATTTAGTTGCTTAAAGTACTCGCCTTCACTTCAGCCTGGAAGAATATTTCGGAAAGACAGTAAAATGTATTTATGGATCACTGCCGACGACAACCGGGTGCCTATACGCGCGAGGGCAGAGATACTGGTCGGAGCAATTACGATGGACCTTAAATCCTACACCAATCTAAACAGTCCACTTAAAACCAATTGAACGCTGGTCAGAACACCATGAAATTAAAGATCGCTGTAATTGGGTTAGGTTATGTTGGGCTCCCCCTCACGATCGCTTTTGGAGAAACATTGGAAGTGGTGGGCTTTGACACCGACCATCATCGCATCAACGAATTGCAGAAAGGATTCGACCGAAACAACGAGTGTTCAGAACACGAGATCCTTTCATCGATGTTTGTTCGATATACGGTTGAACCGACTGACCTGGCCGAAAGCAATGTTTACATTGTAACTGTACCCACCCCTGTTGACAGATTCAAGACTCCTGACCTCAGTAATCTCCTTGCCGCATCTAAAACTATCGGGCGGGTACTCAAGCCTGGTGATCTGGTTATCTACGAATCCACGGTCTATCCTGGATGCACAGAAGAAGATTGCATACCGGTTCTCGAAGGAACAAGTCACTTAGGGGTCAACTCCGACTTTTTTGTTGGCTATAGTCCAGAGCGAATCAATCCTGGAGATAAAGTCAATACGTTAAGAACAATTCGAAAAGTAGTCAGTGGTAGCTCGCCTGAGGCGGCAGCACGTGTAAAGAGCATTTATGACATGATCATCAAGGCCGGCACTTACCAGGCAGCTTCAATTCGGGTGGCCGAAGCGAGTAAAGTAATTGAGAACGCCCAGCGGGATCTTAACATTTCGTTCATGAACGAACTGGCCCTAATTTTCGACAAGATGGGACTTGATACGACCGATGTTCTAGAAGCTGCCGGCACGAAGTGGAATTTTTTGCCTTTTTCCCCTGGTCTGGTTGGTGGTCATTGCATTGGCATTGATCCGTACTATCTTACTCACAAAGCCGAAAGTCTGGGCTATTTTCCTCAAGTTATCTTATCAGGACGGCGCATCAATGAAAATATGGGCTCATTCATATCCGGTAAGGTTGTGAAAATGATGATCCGTAAAGGGCAGCGCATCGAAGGCGCTCATGCACTTATTTTGGGGTTTACATTTAAAGAAAACTGCAGTGATATCCGGAATTCAAGGGTGATTGATATTTATCGTGAACTCACAGAGTTCGGAATGCACGTTGACGTGTTCGATCCGAATGTAGATGCGAACGAAGTGCTGGCTGAGTATTCGATCGATCTGATCGATCATCCAAACCAAGTGTATGACGCTATAATCCTTGCTGTTGCGCATACCCAATTCACCTCTTTAGATATTTCGGTCCTTAGAAATTCCAGAACTGTTGTCTTCGATACAAAGTCATTTTGGGCACGAAGTCTCGTTGACTCAAGGTTGTAATATGATTACTGTGCAAAATACGCTTGTTTCAGACGACATTATTGAGAAAGAATTTGTTTGTAATCTGTCCAAATGCCGCGGAGCCTGCTGTGTTGAGGGCGACGCCGGAGCGCCGCTCGATCCCTTGGAAAAAGACATTCTAAGAGAAAACTATCCACTCATAAAGCCTTTCCTGACAGGTGCCGGAATTGCTGCCATTGAAGAAAACGGGGTGTTTGTCACTGATGCCGAGGGTGATGACACAACAACTTGTGTAGACGGGAACAAAGAATGCGCTTTTGCGGTTTTTGAAGGCGGGATTGCGAAATGCGGAATAGAAAACGCGTGGAAAGCCGGGGTCACAAAATTCCAAAAGCCGATTTCATGCCACCTGTACCCGATACGAAGAACGCCCTATCCAGAATTTGACGTACTAAATTATGACCGCTGGCATATTTGTTCCCCTGCCTGTACTTTAGGCGAGAGTCTTCAGGTTCCTGTCTATAAGTTCCTTAAAGGCGCCTTGGTCCGTAAATACGGTGATGACTGGTATGAAGAATTAGAACAGGAAGCAAGGGATGCGGGTTATTAATTCTTCTGTCTTGCGTAGCGGCTTAGATCAGAAATAGTACTAATATTAAGTTCGTTTGCCTGCTTTCTTCTCATCATGAGCGCGTAAGAATTGCTGAACCCTATAGGAGCTAAGTAAGAAAGCCCATACACCTTTGCCATTTGCCTGCTTACAAACTCGAAAACATTGTCTTTGCTCCTTAAAACGGTTACTAAAGTTTTCTGATCAGGCTTAAGAAGAACTAAAAGTGCAGTTCCTGAGTATTCGGGGTATAGGTCAATTTCACCCTTAAGGAGGGCGCCAAAACAGATCTGGGTACCGCCAAGGTTCGGCTTAAGAATAGTTCCCAAATGTGTGCTGCCTTTTATAAGCTGCGAGTATATATTGACCAGGATCTGCTGCTCTCCAAAAATCTTTGCGCCAAGAACAATGGTCCCCTGACCTTGGGTTTGGGGCTTGTGATACAATCCCTTCTTTTGTAAAAAGCCTTTCGCTACCTCTTCCGGACTATGTTTCAGGAAATCCAACTCATAATTCATTTCCACCATGTCGGTGTCGGATATTTTGCCCTTTAGTTGATCAAGCACCTGGATTAAAACCGGATACCTGGCTAAAATTGCTGATCGTACCAAAGGAGCGGCATTGTAAGGCGGAAAGACCGCTTTATCGTCTTTAAGAATGATGAGGTCATAGGACTTTAGACGACCATCTGTAGAATATCCGCTGATCACATTTAACTTCCCTTCTTGCAGGGCTTTATACATGATAGCGTCGTTAATAACTAGGTTGTCAAGCTGTAATTTATACACCCGCTGTAAGCCCGGATACCCATCTGGCCGACCAATAAACTCAGGGGTTAGTCCGGCCAAAAGCCTGGGGCTCTTCGTTCCCAAATGAACATTTAAATTAAGGATGCCTGTGAATAAAAGGGCCCCGCCAACCAGATATGCTGCCCAAAGCACACTTTTTACACCGGCTTTTGTGAACCGGGACAAAGAAATGTCTATCAACAGAGCAAGCAAAGCGGCTGGGATAGCGCCGGCAAGCATCATGACCGGATTGTTGAGTGAAATGCCCCCAAAAATGAATTCCCCAAGGCCGCCTGCGCCTACATACGCGGCTAGTGTCGCGACACCAACATTGATAACTGCCGCAGTTCTGATTCCCGTGAGAATGAAAGGCATTGAAAGGGGCAGCTCGACCTGCCAAAGCCTTTGTGTATCTGTAAGCCCTATGGCAACCGCGGCTTCAATGAGCTGCGGATCAATTTGGCGTATTCCGGTAAAGGTGTTACTCAGGATAGGCAATAAGGCGTAGATGAATAAAGCGAATAAGGCAGGAACTGTTCCAATGCCTAAAAATGGAATAAGGATACCCAGCAGCGCCAGCGAAGGGATAGTCTGAAATGTACCTGCCAGGCCCAGATAAAAGCTTGAACTCCTTGGGTGCCTGCTTAAGAAGATTCCAAGCGGAACAGCTGCCAAAGAAGCAAAGGTCACAGAAACCAAAACGAGTCCCAGATGAGTTGTGATCTGCTGGAGCAGCTTTTCATGTTGGTCTGCTATGAAGATGAAAAATTGTCTGATCATCCTAAGTCAGGTACTCTCGTTGCTTCCACGCCAAAAAACCTGCAATGATCTGTTCCTCCGAAAGACAAAACTTTTTCGAAGCTTCATCCCCAGGCAAGCCGTTCACTTCTAATAGAACTAAGGTGGTTCTGTTCAACACCAGAAACTCCAACAAGTCTGAAACAGTGGAGCGTTCATCGGCCTTGCAAACCGGGATTTCACTTTCTAGTGAGAATGAAGGCGCCACAGGTAAAAATCGGATAAGATCCACGACCTTCATATTTCCCAACAACGTACTATAAAGCTGGCCGGCGAAAAAACGCTTGACGTATTCTGTGGCAGGTTTGACCAGCAAATTCAGGCTTGTATCAATCTGCTGCATAACGCCTTTATCCATTATCCCCACCCGCTGCCCTAATTCCATTGCTTCCTGAATGTCGTGGGTGACAAGAATGATTGTTTTATCCTTCAATTCGTCAAGACGATTGAACTCCTTTCGGAGCGCGCTACGACTTAGGGGATCTAAAGCGCCAAAGGGTTCATCCATTAAAATGATCGGCGGATTGGCCATCAATGCGCGAACTATTCCTATACGCTGCTGCTGGCCTCCGCTAAGCTGATAAGGCTTGAGATTTTGAAGACGTTCAAACTCCAGCCCAAAGACTTCGATGAGGGCTCGTGCCCGTTCGAGGATGTGCTTCGAAGGCCATTTTAAAATTTTAGGAAGAAGGCTAATATTCTCAAGGATGGTTAAATGAGGGAAAAGACCAGGGAATTGCATGACGTATCCGATCTTTCGCCGTAGTTCGACAGGGTGGAGGTTGTTGATATTTTTTTGCTCAACAAAGATCTTTCCACTGTCGAGAGTGGTCAGGCGGTTAATCATCTTAAGCGTAGTGGTTTTTCCCGAACCGCTGCTGCCAAGCAACACGAACCGTTCACCTTCGGCAACTGAGAAGCTTACATCTGATACGGCCGTATAACCTGCGAAATGCTTCGTAACACGTTCAAGGTTGATCATCTGACCACTTAGTCAGGAACCTTGGCAAGTAAATTGTTGAGCGACTCGGTAAGTGTGGGGTGGGAAAACGGGTTGTCCCGAATTAATTTATAGGATATACCGGCTAAGATCGCTAAATGAAGAAAAGAAGAGATTTCTCCTCCGCCAATGCTTAGTATCGAAGCCCCCAAGATCAGGTCAGTGTCGGCATCGATCAATACCTTCCAAAATCCAAGTGTTTCGCCGGCTTCTACTGCTCTCGCAACCGAAGAGACAGGCATTTTAGCGACCTTATAGTTTAGACCCTTTTCTTTCGCTTGCTTCTCGGTCATACCGGTTCTTCCAAGCTCAGGATCTAGAAAAACTGTATACGGTACAACCCTATTTCGGATACTTTTTTTATCCGGATTGTACAGGTTGTGCTGTAGTACACGATAGTCGTCGTAGGCAATATGAGTGAAAGCCGGGCCGCCTTTGACATCCCCGAGCGCAAAGACACCTGGAACGTTTGTTTCGAGGTATTCATTCACCTCAATGTAGCCTTTCTCATTTACTGTAATACCTGCATTTTCAAGCCTTAGATCAGCGGTATTTGGTTCGCGTCCTGTTGCGATGAATAGATGCGAGCCCTCTATTGAGCTTAACTCGCCGCTAGGAAGCTTAACATTTACCTTTATCGTTTGAGGGCTCTCCTTTGCCGGATCAATTTTCTCTACAGAAATGATTTTGATGCCAGTAAGTACTTCAATCCCTTCATTAGTTAATATTGACTCGATCTCTTCAGATACGTCAGGATCTTCACGAGGAAGTACCAATTTATTTCTTTGAAGAAGTGTTACTTCACTACCGAACCTGGAAAACATTTGTCCGTACTCTAGGGCTATATAGCTTCCACCTATGATGATCAGCTTGTTCGGTATTTCCCGAATTTCAAGAAGAGATTTAGAGGTCAGAAAATTAGAGTCACTCAAGCCTGGGATCTTTGGAATTGAAGAAGAGGTCCCAGTGTCGAGGAATATTTTCTGTGCTGTTAAATTCCTTGCGTCTTGTGAACCGGTTTCTTGAACCACGATTTCTTTTGGCCCACTGAAGGACGCCGTTCCTGCAATGAAGGTTACATTCGAGTCTTCCTTAAGTCTTTTTTCGGAGGCAGTACGAGATTTCAAAACTACCTTAGTCTTACGTTCCTGTATCGCTTTGAAATCCAAGGTCAACGGATCGTGATTGATTCCAAAATCACTTGAAGTCTCATTCAAATGAGCCACTCTAGCGGTAGAAATGAGTGTCTTTGTCGGTGTGCACCCATAATTAACGCAAGTACCACCAACGAAACCTCGTTCAACTACGGCGACACGTTCGCCCTTTAAAGCCAAAAACGACGCAAGCGGGGAGCCGCCCTGCCCAGTTCCGATTATGATGGAATCAAATTCTTCAACCTTCACGGTTCGACGGTTACGCCTTTCCAAAAAGCGACATGGTCCTTTATTTGACGGGCTGCTTCCTTTGGTTCAGGATAATACCAGGCAGCGTCTTTATTGGTCTGCCCATCTACATGAAGAGAATAATAGTGCGCGATACCTTTCCATGGGCAGGTGCTTTTCGTGGAAGAGTCTGTGAAAAGCTCTTTTCGTAGTGAATCCTCCGGGAAATAATGGTTTCCTTCAATGACGACGGTATTAGCGCTTTCAGCGACCAGTTGGTTATTCCAGTATGCTTTCATGCCCACGGTAACACCTGCGGCGGTAAAACTGTTTCTGCGGACTAATCTTAATCCTATTTTTGGTGAAAAGACCTATATGAAAGGAATCATTCTTGCAGGCGGTTCTGGGACAAGGCTTCATCCTCTAACGCTCGTGATGAGCAAGCAAATGATGCCTGTCTATGATAAACCGATGATCTATTATCCCTTGTCAACGCTTATGACGGCGGGAATACGGGAGATACTTATTATATCAACCCCTCATGACCTTCCAAACTTTGAAAAACTCCTTGGCGATGGTACCCGCTTAGGTTGCCGTTTTACTTACGAAGTCCAGGAGAAGCCAAATGGACTCGCTCAGGCGTTTGTAATCGGGGAACAATTTATTGGAAAAGATAAGGTCGCACTGGTGTTAGGCGATAATATCTTTTATGGTGACGGATTGCCAAGCTTTTTGCAAGGATGCAGTAATCCTGAGGGGGGGGTGGTTTTCGCATACCACGTGGCCGACCCTGAGCGTTACGGGGTGGTTGAATTTAACAAGGATCGGAAGGTGATCTCCATTGAGGAAAAGCCAACAATGCCCAAATCGAGTTTTGCGGTGCCCGGGCTCTATTTTTACGACAACACCGTAGTTAAGATAGCGAAGCAAATCAAGCCCTCGGCGCGGGGTGAATATGAGATTACCGATGTCAATAAGAAGTTTTTAGAGCAGGGAAGACTTAAGGTAGCGATACTTAGCCGTGGTACGGCCTGGCTAGACACTGGAACCTTTTCCTCATTAATGCAGGCAGGCCATTTTGTTCAGGTGATTGAGGAGCGGCAGGACTTAAAGATTGGCTGTATTGAAGAAGTCGCGTACAGAATGGGGTTTATTGACAGGACCCAGCTTAAGCAAGTTGCTGAGCCGTTGCAAAAAAGCGGCTACGGTCAATATTTACTTAATTTATTAAAAGATGACAGTTTAAGTTCTTAAGCTTGTCCTATATTACTACTAATAATTTACTATTTTGAAGGTTGCTTTGATCACCGGGATCACCGGGCAGGACGGTGCTTATCTAGCTGAATTCCTCCTAAAGAAAGGATATTTTGTTCATGGTCTTAAGAGGAGAAGTTCCTTGTTTAATACCGACCGGATCGATCATTTGTATCATGACCCCCATGAGACCGACGTTAAGTTCAAATTGCATTTTGGAGACCTTACAGATTCGACTAACCTCATTAGGATCATTCAGGAAACCCAGCCCGACGAAATCTATAATCTTGCTGCTCAAAGTCACGTCAAAGTAAGTTTCGATACCCCGGAGTATACCGCAAATGCTGATGGGATTGGTACGCTAAGGCTCCTCGAAGCGGTGAGACTCCTTGGCTTGAAAGACAAAACACGAGTGTACCAGGCGTCAACGTCAGAATTGTATGGGTTAGTACAGGAGACACCCCAATCAGAAACAACCCCTTTTTACCCCCGCTCACCGTATGCAGTTGCTAAATTATATGGTTATTGGATAACGGTCAACTATCGCGAGGCCTATGGCATGTATGCCTGTAATGGCATTTTGTTTAACCATGAAAGTCCTGTTCGGGGCGAAACTTTTGTAACACGCAAGATCACCCGTGCTGCCGCCCGTATCGCATTAGGTTTGCAAAATACACTTTACCTGGGTAACATCGACGCAAAGCGCGATTGGGGACATGCCAAGGATTATGTTGAAGCCATGTATTTGATGCTTCAACAAGAACAAGCCGAAGACTTCGTGATTGCGACGGGGATAACCACGTCTGTGAGGGAATTTATCCGGAAGGCGTTTTTTGAACTTGGGCTTGAACTTGAATTTAGCGGTAGCGGGCAAAACGAAAAGGGTGTTCTTATAGGCTTCGATGAAGCTAGGCTTCAATCCCTCAAAATACCAACTGATCATTTAGAGATTGGGAAAACTCTCATAAAAGTAGATCCGAAATATTATCGACCCACCGAAGTCGACCTTTTAGTGGGCGATCCTAAAAAGGCGCATGCTAAGTTAGGTTGGCAACCAAAATACGATCTGGATGCATTGATAAAAGACATGGTTGAGTCCGATCTGCGTTATATGCAGCGAGACAAATATTTAGCTGACGGTGGTCATAAAATTCACAATTACTTTGAGTAAACCATTAAGGGATTGCATCAAGATATCACTTGTTTTCTTGGTGATTACGCTGAATTCTCTTTCAAATTACTTGTACGGCCAAAACGCGCTTTCTGCCCAAGATCTTTCAGGAATCAATGTAGACAATCTTAGTGATTCCCAAATTGAACAATTACTTCAACAGGCGCAGGCTTCTGGTTTGTCTCAGGCACAGCTGGAACAGCAGGCGCTTCAAAGAGGCCTGCCTGGGGACCAGCTTCAAAAGTTGGAGGAACGCATAAACAAAATTTCAAATTCGCGAAATCCGGTATCAGGCCCTGTGCGGTCCGAAAACGTTTATGGTCGTCGAAAAAGCACTATCAGTAACAGTAATCGCAATAATAACCGTATTCCGGGCCCGACTCGCATTGCTGACTCCCTACAAAATCCCAAAATTCAAAACTACGATCTCATCTTCAATAAGATCAGAACGCATGTTTTTGGAGAAGATCTATTCAACAATCCTAATCTTACATTTGAGCCGAATCTCAGACTCCCTACGCCCCGTAATTATATTTTGGCTGCTGACGATCAGCTGTCTATTGATATTTTCGGCTACTCAGAAGCTACCTATAAATTAACGGTCTCTCCTGAGGGCTACATCAGGATCCCAAATGTTGGACCGGTGTTAGTTAACGGGCTTACCATTGAAGAAGCCAAAGCTCGAATAACTAAAAAACTGAGCACTATATATACTGGGATGCGGGGCTCCCACCCGACGACTTTTGTCAACATCAATCTGGGCGATATTAGAAGTATAAAAGTTGTCCTGGTCGGAGAAGTTAAATTACCTGGTACCTACACCTTGCCCTCTCTGGCGACGGTCTTTAACGCCCTTTATTCGTCTGGTGGGCCTAACCAGAACGGCTCCTTCAGAAACATCGAGTTAATAAGGGATAATACGGTCATTGAACACATCGATGTATATGATTTTTTGTTGAATGGCGCCCAGAAACAAAACATCAGATTACAGGATCAGGATGTCATCAAAATAAATCCTTATTCCAGACGGGTAGAGTTTCGCGGTGAAGTTAAACGGCCCGGGATCTACGAAATTGAAAATAACGAGACGTTTGCCAAGACACTTACTTTCACAGGAGGCTTTACAGATAGGGCATACACTCACCGGGTAAAAGTGATTCAGGCCGACAGCAGGGAGAAAACCGTTTATGATATTCCGGATAGCCAGTTTGACCTGTTTATCTCACACCGGGGGGATACTTACCTGGTAGAGCCTATAATCGACCGGTTTTCGAACAGAGTACAAATTCAGGGTGCGGTCTTCAGACCAGGCTTGTATGCTTTTCAGCCAGGGCTTACTGTTTCTCAGCTGATCAAAAAAGCAGATGGCGTTCGGGAAGACGCATTTACATCGAGGGCAACGATCAGACGGCTAAACGAACAGCTTAATTCTGAAGTTCTCGCATTTGATGTCACCCGGATAATGTCTGGCGCAGATGCCGACATTCCCTTGCAGCGTGAAGACAGCGTGACCATTACTTCGCGGTTCAACCTTCAGGAAAAGTATACCGTCTCCATTGGAGGCGAAGTCATTCACCCCGACACCATTGTATGGTCACAGAATTTGCACATCCAGGATCTTATTCTGCAAGCCGGCGGACTCACCGATGCGGCCTCTTTCAAACGCATCGACGTTAGCCGGAGGGTTAGAAATTCTGATCCACTTTCAAAAGATTCGCCGATCGCCAAAAGGTTCACGTTCGACATCACTCCTGATCTGAGATCTAATCAAGACGCGGCTGATTTTATCCTTCAACCTTTCGACGAGGTTGTAATTAGAACGCTTCCCGGGTATATTGTACAGCAATCTGTTACGATTATCGGTGAAGTCATTTATGGGGGGAAGTACACTTTGACCCGCAAGAACCAGCACATTTCAGATTTGGTGACTGCCGCAGGTGGCCTCACAGCAGAAGCTTTTCCAGAAGGGGCAACGTTAATCAGAGGGGGTGCATTAACCAGGTTTCAGCAAGATCGCCGGCGGCAATTGCAGCTTAGACTACGTACAAGCAACAACAGCAGAGATTCTGGATTGCTGGCACGAACTCTTGCGCAGGACTCGGTCTCAGAAAGGCAGGCAACACCAGTCGGTATACAGCTTGTAAAAATCTTGAAGACTCCGGGTTCGAAGTTCGACCTGATCTTGTACGACGGTGACACCATTAAGATTCCCAGGCAGCTAGAAACTGTTCAGGTGACTGGTGATGTGTTATTTCCGGTCAAGATCAGGTATGACCGTTCCTTTCCAGTAAGCCACTATATAAACGCTGCAGGAGGTTTTTCACAAAACGCCGCGAAAAGGCGCACTTACGTGGTCTATCCGAATGGATCGGTACGGGCAACCTCAAGGTTTTTATTCTTCAACAATTATCCAAGTGTCCTGCCTGGGACGCAAATCGTTGTGCCCGATAAAGGGCCGGTTAGAAAGACAACTGTAGCCGAGTTATTGGGACTTGGAACATCAATTACCTCACTGGTCTTTTTAATTTACACGATATTTAAGAGATAATCCAGTCTGTAAAAGTAACGTGACATTGCTGGTTTTTAAATCTTTAAATTAGTTTTTGCGTAAAAGCACCTAAACCTATACCGTTGCTCTCTTTATACCTTCTTACATGATATTGACAGCGATTCTAACATTCGTTATTGCACTGTTAATCGTTTTATCAGCTATTCCACCCATAATACGAGTCGCCCAGTTAAAACATCTTTTTGATGAACCATCTGAGGATAGAAAGGTTCACATTTATAAAACTCCTAACCTTGGAGGTATCGCAATTTTTGTGAGCTTGCTTTTGACACTTTGTGTTATTATACCTTTTAATCTTATCCCCCATGTAAATTACATTATCGCCTCGGCCGTTATTCTTTTTTGCCTGGGATTGAAGGATGATCTTGTGGGTCTAAGCCCTTTAATTAAGTTTGCAGCACAAATAGTGGCTGCTTTGGTCATTTGTTTACTGGCCGGCATTCGATTGACCAGTTTGTACGGTTTCTTTGGGATCTATGAGATCTCGGTCCCGTTAAGTATGATGATCACTACTTTATTCATTTTATTGATCGTTAATGCTTTCAATCTTATCGATGGCATTGATTGTCTGGCTGGAACAGTAGGAATAATAACTTCTATTTCATTTGGCTATGTGTTCTTTGCTTTGAAAGAGCCTGGTATGATGTACCTAGCCATTTGCATCACCGGATCTCTCTTTGGCTTTTTATACTTTAACCGCTCGCCGGCAAAGATCTTTATGGGCGATACTGGTTCTCTGCTTATTGGATTTGTGATGGCCGTCATGTCGATAAAATTTATTGAGCTCAATAAGTTTAACCCGGTTACCAATCTGCATCCCCTATTTGTTTCGGCCCCGTCGATGGTCTTTGGAATCCTTATCATCCCCATTTTTGACACTTTAAGGGTTTTTACCTTAAGAATCACGAAGGGGCTTTCTCCTTTCAATGCCGACAGGAATCATATTCATCACCGGCTCATTGATTTTCGTCTAAGTCATTTAAAAGCAACCGGAATACTAAGTGCTGTTAATATCTTTTTCATCATCATTGTGTTTCTCCTTAAGGATATTGGCACGATGGAGCTTTTTATCTTCACTAGCATTCTTGCGCTGACATTGAATCTCACCAGTTGGCATTTTGCGAATGTCAAGCGAATGGCCATTAGCGAGCAAAGGCCGCTTGAGTATGATAATGTTGTAAAGCTGGACGGCCAAGGCAACTACGTCAAGGAACAGGTTAAAAACCAGGAAAGCTTGAGTAAATAATTACTATGTTTTCTGTCAGAAGGCTCATCAATCAATGATTAGCCTATTTTTGGCACATGCTGAGGCATATACTTCTGTTTAGTTTACTTACTTGGTGCGAAGTCCGTGCGCAAGCTCAAAACTTTCCGGTTTCGTACGACTTTAACTTTTACGGAAGTATTTCTGATTCTTTGTACTCGTCTAAACATAAGTTACACACCTCCATTAAGCCGTTCGGCATTGGCGATACAATGGCAAACGCAGCCTTCGACGCTGTATTAGCGAAAAGAATCAAGGCCGTCAAGCCAAACTTCGTTTTGCGCAAGCTATTTAATGAGCATCTGGTCCAGTATTATAAGCCAGATTATGCATTATACTTCGATTTCTATCCGGACTTTCAAGTCGGCCGAGCTGGTGCCCCAACCTACTTAAATACGCGCGGCTTCCAGCTAGGTGGGCGCATTGGATCACAGATTACCTTTCAAACCAATTTGTTCGAAGATCAGGGTAGGTTTCCTCAGTACGTATCGGATTTCATAAGGTCTTCCCGCGTTGTACCTGGTCAGGGCTATGCCAGACCTTATGGGAAGAACGGCTTTGATTTCGGTTATACCGACGGCTATATTTCGTACACCCCTGGAAAATATTTCACCTTTCAAATAGGTCACGGAAAAAACTTCATAGGCGACGGATACAGGTCGCTACTATTATCTGATGTCTCCTTTAGTTACCCATTTATAAAGATAATTACGACTGTAGGACCGTTCAAGTACATGAACCTTTGGACTCAAATGCAATACATTAATGCCTCTCCGTTTACGGACAGTACGCTCTTCCCTAAGAAATATTCAGTTTATCAATATTTAGACTGGGCAATCGGCCACCACGTAAACGTTGGGATATTTCAGAACACCATGATCAGGCCACGGGGGTTCGATCTAAACTTCATTAATCCACTGATTTTCATACGTCCAACTGAATTCAACATTGGCAATCCTGACAAAAGCACAATTGGATTTACCGGGAGTTACAAGTTTTTAGAACACTACCAATTATATAGTCAGATTGTCATCAATGAATTTACATTATCGAAAGTGTTTGGTGATCCCGGTTATTACGCAAATAAACAAGGATTTCAGTTAGGCGGAAGGGTATTTAACCTTTTTAAGATCTCTCATTTAAACGCCCTGCTCGAATACAATGCAGTACGGCCGTTTACTTATACCGCCGTAAGTTCCATCATCGCTTACGCCCATTATGCGCAGCCTTTAGGAGATATTCTGGGAACTAATTTCAGGGAAAGCATTGTTATTGCCAGTTATTCCTGGAAGCGGTTTAATTTTAGGGCTCAGTTCCTTTACGCCCTGCGTGGTCTAGATGATCCAACCAAGCCCTTTCAAACCACAGGCGGAGATCTTTTTAAACCTTACGCTTACCGGTTATCGAATGAAGGCTATCTAATAGGAAGCGGAATCAGGACAAATTTGTATTACGCTGACCTTCGGGCGTCTTACACGCTGAATTACAAGAATAACCTTCGTTTTGAACTTGGGTATACAAGACGAGATCAAAGTAATGTCCTGGGCAAGAGTAAAACCAATTACTTTACCCTCGGCATCAAGGGTTCGTTCCGAAACTTATACTACGACTTTTAAAGTTTAACAAGCGATAAGTTTAGTGTCGGTCTTTCCGGCAAGTGTGCGCAGGGCCACCGCAATGCCTTTTGGGTCAAAGCCACATTGCGCCTGAAGTTCAATTTGTTCACCCTGTTCAATAACCTCATCTGGAATCCCAAGCCGAACAACCTGGACATTAATGATCCCATTGTCTGCGAAATACTCAAGGATCGCGCTTCCTATACCTCCCTGAAGGCATCCGTCCTCTATAGTGATCACTTTAGAAAATTTACGGCCCACCTCATCGAGAAGTTCTTTGTCAAGCGGCTTAACGAAGCGCATATCATAATGAGCCGGAAAAATGCCATCTTCATTGAGACTTGCCAATATACTGGTTACGTAATTTCCAACATGACCAAGGCTTAGGATTGCAATCTCCTCTCCATCGACAAGCTTTCTGCCCTTACCAATTTGAATTTCCTGAAAAGGTTTCCTCCATTCGGTCATCACACCATTGCCTCTTGGATAGCGAATACAAAATGGTCCTCTATTAGGGAGCTGCGCCGTGTACATCAAATTGCGTAACTCTTCTTCATTCATTGGAGCAGATACAATCATGTTGGGGACACAACGCATAAAGGCAATATCATAGGAACCATGATGAGTCGCACCATCAGCCCCGGCAAAGCCGGCCCGGTCAAGGCAAAAGACTACGGAAAGGTTTTGAATCGCAACATCATGGATTACCTGATCGTAAGCCCTTTGCATGAAAGAGGAATAGATATTACAAAAGGGTATCAGACCTTGTGTCGCAAGACCCGCAGAGAATGTTACTGCATGCTGTTCGGCAATGCCTACATCAAAAGCGCGGTCAGGAAAAGCCTTCATCATGATATTCATTGAACTGCCCGACGGCATTGCAGGTGTGATACCCATTATGCGGTCATTCCTCTCTGCAAGCTCTACCAAAGTATGTCCAAAGACATCCTGATATTTGGGTGGCTGAGGTTTCTCATGAGAGGACTTTTTGATCTCACCGGTAATTTTATCAAACAGGCCAGGAGCATGCCATCGCGTTTGATCCTTTTCAGCCATCAAAAAGCCTTTCCCTTTGACCGTTACTGTGTGAAGGATCTTTGGCCCAGGTATATTCTTTAGGTCTGAAAGCATACGGATAAGCTTGTTGACATCGTGCCCGTCGATTGGTCCAAAGTACCTGAACTTAAAAGCTTCAAATAGGTTGCTCTTGCCAAATACTGTCCCTTTAATACTCTTTTCGATTTTCTTAACAATGAAACGGGCATCAGGCCCGAATTTGCTTATAGCGCTTAGCATATTCCATACGTCATCCCGAACCTTATTATACGTGTGGGATAGCGTTATTTCGGTCAAATACTCTTTAAGAGCGCCTACATTAGGATCTATCGACATACAATTGTCGTTTAGGATCACTAATAAGTTACTGTTTGCAACGCCGGCATTGTTCAAACCTTCGAACGCAAGTCCAGCTGTCATAGCCCCGTCTCCAATTATAGCTACATGCTGTCTGTCTTCGTTCTTGTAATTTGAAGCCACCGCCATTCCCAGCGCGGCCGAAATTGAAGTCGATGAATGACCTACGCCGAACATGTCATAAGGACTTTCTGCTCTTCTTGGAAAGCCGCTTATTCCATGGTAAAGTCGGTTAGTGTGAAATAGCTCCCTTCGTCCTGTTAATATTTTATGGCCATAGGCCTGGTGTCCAACATCCCAGACAAGCTGATCATATGGAGTGTTAAAAACATAATGCAGGGCGACAGTAAGTTCGACCACTCCGAGGCTTGCGGCAAAATGACCGCCATTGACCGAAACAATGTCAATGATGTATTGCCTTAGTTCTTGCGAAAGCTGAACCAGCTGTGATTCTTCTAATTTACGCAGGTCCGCCGGGTCCTGTATGTGCTGTAATAACTCACCTGCCTGTACCTGCATCTTTTTTAACCCGTAAGGGTTTCAAATTTATCGAAAATTGACCTGCTTCTCTAGTTCCAATCCTATCATACTTTTCTTAACACGAGAAGTGTCACTGCGTTTGCTTTGGGCTAAAATTATTGAGGCTATATTAGAACCAATGACCTTTGAGATTAGAATACCACAGTTTGAAGGTCCTTTTGATCTGCTTTTGTTTTTTATTGAAAGGGACGAATTAGATATCCATCAGATATCAATCGCTGCTATTGCCGATGAGTTTCTTAGTTATCTGCAAGAGATGGTTACACTTAACATGGAGGTAGCCAGTGAATTCATCGTTGTCGCAGCTACGCTCATGAGGATAAAAGCCCGGCTTCTTATCCCCGCGAGAATTGTTAACATCGACCAGGTTGAGGATGACCCCGAACAATCTCTTTTACAAAGGCTTCTAGTGTTGAAGCGATATAAGGATGTTCTCCCGCAACTAACCGGGTTGGTGGAGCAGCGCTCGCTGCAGGAGAAACGGGGAAGCGTTCACACGGATTTGATGCGCTTAGTCGTGACTTCGCGTTCAAAGGACGAACTGGTAACATTGAACTTGTTTAAACTGCTTGAACGCTGGGTTTTGGTTCAAGAAAAACTTGGTTTTAAACCTATACAAGACATTTATTCGCTAAACAAGCACCAATATTCTCTTGAAGAGCAAAAAGCTGCCATAATGAGCTTACTGCTAATAAGTCAAAGATTACAGTTCAATGTACTTCAAATCACAGCGCACAACAAGGTTCATCTGGTGTATAAATTTTTGGCCCTGCTTGAGTTGTTGCAAGAACAGTTGTTGAACATTGAAAGTGGCACAGGCTTTAATAATTTTTCGGTATCACTTAAATGATACACAGTTAGTAAGTATTTTATAAATTGCAACTCCATGCAATTCATGATCCGGGATTCACAGATTTTTGACCTCATTACAAAAGAGTACAACAGGCAGGTCAACGGAATAGAACTCATAGCTTCTGAAAACTTTGTAAGCCCCCAGGTGCTGGAAGCCCAGGGTTCGGTACTTACAAATAAATACGCTGAAGGTCTTCCTGGAAAGCGCTATTATGGCGGTTGTGAGTTTGTCGATCAGGTAGAACAACTGGCCATTGATCGAGCTAAGCAATTATTTGGCGCTAGTTGGGTGAATGTCCAACCCCATTCTGGTGCTCAGGCCAATGCTGCGGTGATGCTTGCAGTCTTGAAAGCTGGAGATGGCATTTTGGGTCTAGACTTGGCTCAAGGCGGCCATTTGAGTCATGGCTCACCGGTTAATCTATCAGGAAGGCTTTATAAAGCGCATTTTTACGGAGTACATCGCGATTCTTTCCTTATTAATTACGAGGAAATGGAAGAGGTCGCTATGAAAAACGAACCAAAACTTATCATTTGCGGCGCATCAGCCTATTCTAGGGACTGGGATTACTCCCGTATTCGAAGTATAGCTGATCAGATTGGTGCTCTTGTCCTTGCAGATATCTCTCATCCTTCAGGGCTTATAGCAAAGGGCCTTTTGAATTCCCCGTTCGAACACTGTCATATTGTGACAACAACGACGCATAAGACGTTGCGCGGCCCCAGAGGCGGGATGATCATGATCGGAAAAGATTTTGAAAATCCCTGGGGCCTTACCGCGGCCAAAGGAAGGGTTAAGATGTTTTCAGAGCTTCTTGATTCAAGTGTATTTCCCGGGACACAAGGCGGTCCATTGGAACATGTAATCGCCGCTAAGGCGGTGGCTTTTGGCGAAGCCCTAACTAGTGAGTATCATCATTATGCGAAGCAAGTCATCTCCAACGCAAAAGCAATGGCGAATGCCTTGATTTCAAAAGGCTATCAGGTAATTACCGGTGGAACAGACAATCATCTGTTTCTTCTTGACCTAAGAAGCAAGAATATCACTGGCAAACAGGCCGAGGAAAAACTAGGTCTTGCTGGAATAACCGTAAATAAAAATATGATTCCCTACGATGACAAATCTGCCAATATCACCTCAGGTATACGGATTGGTACCAGCGCCGTTACGACAAGGGGAATGTCTGAAAACGAAATGCTCAAAGTAGCTGATTTGATCGATGAAGCGCTTTTGATTGAACTAAACCAGCAAGACCATTTTTTTAGGCTAAAGACGGAGATTGAAGCCTTTATGGCCGGATTCCCACTTTTTAGCACCGTGTTAAACCAAGTTAACACAGCTTAACTTGAACTACGGTTTCCTCCATATTAAAGAGTCGTGTAGTTGAATCAGTTTGACCTCACAGGGATATCTCAACCTTTTGTAACTGTTTTTATGGCTGTGTACAATGGAGAGCGATTTATAGCCGAAGCAATTGACAGTGTCCTTGCCCAAACGTTTACAAATTTTGAACTGCTTATTATTAACGATGGATCAGGAGATAGGAGTGAGGAAATTATTAAATCATACACTGATAGTCGAATCCGTTACATAACTACTAATTCGAATTTAGGCCTTTACAAGACCCGCAATCTGGGTTTACAGGAAGCAAAAGGAGACTATTTTGCGACATTGGATTGTGATGATGTTGCATATCCAACCCGCTTACAAACGCAGGTTTTCTTCTTAGAAGCACACTCGACTTTCGCTGTAGTCGGATGTAAAGCCGATTTGATTGATGATAAATCTTGTCTTTTGGGGACTCTCAGTGTTCCATTAGGATCACCGGGCTTTTTAAGGGCAATGATGTTATTTTCAAATGTGTTTATAAACTCGTCTACAATGATTCGGACCGAGGTACTGAAAGCGGTGAAGTATATGCCCGGGTTCGAACCTGCAGAAGACTACGATGCTTACCAGCGAATCTCCGATAAGCACAATGTGCTTAATTTAGATTTAGCCCTGATCGCTTATCGAAGCCATGGTATGAATACTTCAAGCCACAAAATAACGCAACGTTTGACAAGTGAAAGGAACATTATCGATCGCCAGCTAGTAAAGCTAGGTATTTCAGCCACACAGGCTGAATTAACCCTTCATCACTGTTTTATTCACAGGGATTTTAAGAAAAAAAATATTTCATTTTGTCAGGCAAGACATTGGCTTGCCAAACTTTATCTTCAAAATGAAGCCACTAAGTTGCATAAAGAAAATGCTTTTAAAAAGACCCTATTCCAACAACTGCTTGTGGCTTATCGGTTCTCGTTAGATGCGTCTTTTCCCGCGCTGGTTTGTGCGCCTGAATTTGCACTCTGGTTTGACATTGGATACTGTGTAAATAGATTTTTCTTAAGATGGTTGAAGAATAAATAGGAGTTGACATAAGTTAGTTTTACACCAATGAATCGGCGGGTCATATTTACCGACTTTATCGAAGATAGCGACTTTACAAATATTTTACCATCAGAGGGTGAAGAAAAGGACACTGTAAATGGATTTAAAAGCATTATTAATTTATGCGGCGTTATCAATAGATCCAAACACGATCTTTTGCCCATAGTCACAAAGAAAGTTGAAGCAGCGAAAAAATTGTTGTGTACTAACCTGAGTTAAATGCCCTGTCATGAAGGTATCGGTGATAACAGTTGTTTATAACAGCGAGAGAACTATTGCTAGGTGTCTTGAGTCAATAATAGGTCAGAGTTACCGAGATATTGAAATCATTGTTGTTGATGGCGGGTCTACGGACAACACAATAGATGAGATTAATCGGTACAAAAACAAGATTAGTCAGTTTGTATCTGAGCCTGACGCGGGTATATTTGATGCAATGAATAAAGGGATTAGCTTAGCGACTGGCGAAATCCTCGGTACTTTAAATTCAGACGATGTCTATGCTTCAAATGACACAATTCAGGACATCACAATGTTGTTTAGGTCGAGAAGTGTTGATGCAGTTTACGGCAATTTAATCTACGTGAATTCCCTCGGAAATGTAATTCGAACTTGGATTACTGGAATGTACAAAACTGGAGATTTCGAAAACGGTTGGATGCCTCCGCATCCGTCCTTTTATTGCAGACGGCAACTATTCAATGATCTTGGTAATTTCAAATTGGACTTTGGGACCGCGGCTGATTATGAGCTTATGTTAAGATTTATTCACTCAAATCATTTAAACGTCGTGTATCTTAACAAGATAGTCGTCAAAATGCAAATTGGTGGTGCAAGCAACAACAGTTTGACTAATATGATTCGAGTTTTATACTTTGACTTAAACGCTATGCGAGTGAATGGTATTAAATATCCATTCTATACTATGATCAAAAAAAAGTTTCGAAAAATCGGACAATATTTTCAGTTTCCATTAAATGAAATGTAAAACTAATAGTGTTTATATTCTTGAAATAACTCTAATTTTGTGATCGTTGGTATCAATTTATTGTATCTAATTCCAGGGAAAGTTGGAGGAACAGAAACTTATGCTAGAGAGTTGATTCTTGCATTCTCGAGAATTTTACAGGAGCACACTTATTTCATTTTCGTAAATAACAATTCTTGTGATTGGATAATCCCTTCACATAAGAACTTTACAAAAGTTATTTGCCCGATAGACGCTACCTCCCGAGTTTTCAGATACTATTACGAGCAATTTATTTTTCCTCAGCTACTTTTAGGATACCGTCTAGATATTTTACACTCCCTTGGGTATGTAGGTCCTATCAAAGTAAAAATTAAACATGTAGTTACAATACATGATGCTAACTTCGTGGGCCATGGCAACAACATGGCGCTACTTAAGCGTACATTTCTACGTTATTTCATACAGCTTCTAGCAAGAAAAATTGACAAGGTCATCACGGTGTCTGCCTTTTCTAAGGCTGAGCTTGTAAAGTATCTAACGTTAGACGCATCAAAAGTTAAGGTAATTTATGAGGCGTCTTTTCTAAACTCCAACTTCGTTGATGACGATTACCTTTTAACAGTACGTAATCGGTTTGATATACCTAAAAATTATGTTATCGCTTTTAGCAGCTTTAATGAACATAAAAACGTACGAGGTCTTATAGAAGCCATTAGATTGATTAACCACCCACCCATTTGTCTCGTTTTAGTTGGTAACGTTCATGACGCTGATAAGCTAGTCAAATATGTATTTGCCGCAGGAATCGAGGACAGAGTGATTATCACTGGTTATGTTTCAGAAGTTGAATTGGCGGCCTTACTTAAAGGTGCATTAATTTTTGTATTTCCTTCTCTATATGAAGGTTTTGGTCTTCCGATTTTGGAAGCCCAATCTGTTGGAACCTGTGTGTTGTCTTCTAAACAAGGTGCCCTGCCGGAGATTGGGATGGATAGTGTTGAATACTTCAATTCAAGCTCCCCGGCTGAGATGAGTGAATCAATTGTCGAATTATTAAGAGATAAAGGCCGGGTTGATGAGCTTGTGAATAGGGGATGGCAAAATGTCCGTAGATTTTCCTGGCAGAAAGCTGCCGAAGAAACACTAGCTGTGTATACAAGTATAGTACAGTAAAGGGGCAATAATTATACTAAGTGTTCAACTTTGTACAATTTAACACATTTAAACAATCATGGGAGCATCATACCAATACAAAAAGAGACATGTGGATCTACCTGGGCAGCCATATTACAATTACGATGCTGTCTTTAAGGGGAAAGTGATCAGTGATATCGATGCGGGCTTGATAAGTTCTCGCAAGTCGGCGGCATTGTACAATGTGAACAGAAAGACGATCGAACGATGGCGTACTGAACTAGCTTGTAGACGGCAATTAAAACTGCAGAGAATTTGGCACTTAAGAGTACACAATTTTCGGCATGATAGGCGTCGAGAAATCGGCATGATAAAGTACAGAGTCCATCACTAAAGTATCGTATTAAATTAGGACTGGAAGAAAGTTTCTCTGTTTTTCAAGCGGTGGCTTTCCCCGGTTAGATTTATTATTTCGCTACGGAACATTAACCTGTCGAGCAAAGCTGTTGCGAGCACCTCGTCATCCAGCATTTTTGCCCATTCAGTGGGTATTTTGTTTGTTGTAATAATAATGGAAGTGTTTTCATAGATATGGTTAATGAAATTAAAAAATGCCATTGCAAGATTCTTTTCTAAAGGAAAGAGCATCACGTCATCGATGACAATCATGTTTGCCTTAAGGAGCTTACCATATTCCATAGCCTCAGATTTTACGAAGTCCTTTGTTTTGAGGGTTCCGACAATATCTTCCATAGATCTGAAATAAGCCTTATACCCTCCTTTAATGGCATCCCGGCACAGACCTGCAGCCAGAAACGTTTTTCCTGTTCCCGATGGACCCATCAATACCAGATTGAACAACTGATCTACCCAATTCAGCTCCCTTAGCTGTGCCAGGCGTGTGGTTTTCAAGCCATTCTTTTCTGCATCATAGTGATCCAGGTTTGTACTGCGTGGCAGGGCTGCTGCTCGTAGCCGCTTTGCTTCATCTTTGTTCTGCCGGTGATTAACCTCTGCTTGAAGCATGTCGAGCGCAAACTGCATAAAGCCTGTTTCCTGGCTCTCGGCACTGGTAATGATCTGGTCAATATTTGCGCTGATCCCGGTAAGCATGAACTTACTGCAGAGCAATTTAAGCTCCTGTTTTTGTGTTTCCATCCTCTTTTGGTTTAATGTTGGTTGTGGTGCTGCAGGCCATCGTTCTGGTGGCCCGTTATGACCGATATAAGCTATGACTGTGAGCGGTGAATTTATTTAATGAAGTAGCTGTCGTAAGTCGACAATTCGCTTTGCTGAGGAATGGTATCAGCCAATTTTCGGCTCTCCCCGTCCAGAGGATTTAGTTGGATAATGACCGGCATAGGCACAAGATCTGCCGCCTGCTCCCTGATGATTTGCTCAGCAATAGCCCTATAGTCATTCGCACTAAAGACCTGATGCTGACAGGCATAGTTTAAGGCTTGAGATGCTACTAAAGGGTCCAGGCCTGCCACTGTTGTTTTTAACATCTGAATCTGGTCCCGAATGTATCGCGGTTTATCGTTCCTAATCTGACTAACCCAGTTCAGCGCCTGTAACTTATTTTCCATGAGTTCGCTGAATTCCAGGATCATTTCCCGTATTGCTCCATCCTTGTTTCGCATATGGTCTGTGGCAAGAATCTTCTGGCCCTTGAGCGTAGAAATGTCATGCCGGCAGATTTCTTGGAGCGCCTGATTCAGTAAGATTAGCTGCCCTTGCGATGCATTCAGGAATACCTTGGTATTTTTCCCTTTATAGGTTCCCAAAGGAAGACTGTAGATATTGCTCTTATAGGAAACTTTATTATCCTTATGCACGGTATACAAAGGCAGGGACACGCTCTGTCTGTGACGGCAGGGTACCAGGGGCTGAGGAATTCCTTTTCTATGGCAAACTCCTGGGCAGGAATCTTTTTTGTTGTGCCATGCTCCAAGGCATTTGCTGTGCGGCAAAGCCAGGCATCCACTTCATGGTTGAGGGTTTCCAGATCCTTGAAAGGCCTGTTATAGAGAAAGTTTTGCTTAACGTATTTTACGACGTTTTCCACCTTACCCTTACTTTCAGGATCTGCTTTCCTGCAAAAATAGGTGGTAAACTTTCGTTCCTTGACATACGCCTGAAACCCGGCCGTCATGATAATTTCCCCTAGATTCTCTGAGACAAGAAATAGACGGTCCTGATCATACACAATCTCGTCCGGGTAGCCGCCCAGAGCTTCGAAAGCCTTTTCATGCGCTGCTATTACCGTGGCCGTTGTAAACGGGGTGTCCGTAAACGTAATGTATTTATACCGGGACCGGGAAAGTACCAAAGTGAAGAACTGCACTTTTTGTGTTCTCCCATGCCTGGTTGTACTCATGTTATAGAAGCCGAAGTCGATCTGTGCTTGTAAGCCAAAGGGCAGCTCTGGTACACAGGCATACTCTCTGACCGGTTCTACCCTCAGTATACGATGCTTGGCCCGTATGAACTTTACAAAGTTAAAGACTGTTCTCTGGCCAGTAACAGGGAAATCAGCGAAGCTTTCTTTTAGCCAGTCATGCATTTGTGCTGCCGGCGTTGCAGGGTACTGAAGAAGCTTCTCTGTGACGAAATCTTCGTACTCATCCAGTGATCGCTTTCTGAGATGAATACCTTCATGCTCATGGAGATATGCCTTTTCGGATAGCTTTAGTAGCCGCTTGGCCGTACGCCAGTTCATTCCAAAGTGCTCAGCAATCTTCACGGTCGAGAACCCTTCGCGATCCATTTGATGAACTAAGTGATAGGTCATAAGTTTGTTTAAATAATGGTTCATAATAACCTCGCCCGTTTAGTAGGTGACAAGGTTAATCTTCTTTTGAGGTTCACTTCAGAAGATGGACTCTGTACTTTATCATGCCGATTTCTCGACGCCTATCATGCCGAAAATTGTGTACTCTTAAGTGCCAAAAATCGTGTAGTCTTATTTACCGTTCACAT